>OOCV01000029.1_pt1 | contig 172381 bp, 159 predicted proteins | sample 1671061 | NCBI WGS metagenome assembly OOCV01 (sample SAMN06348118, study PRJEB24527) | human gut metagenome | biome: human gut; feature: ankylosing spondylitis patient; material: feces | host: Homo sapiens | place: China | collected 2015-10
CATATTTTCTCGTTTTTACTTGCATTAAACTTAGGATGCTATGTTCGCTTGAACATGAATTTTCCTTCCGTCAAATTGTGTTTTGACCTTCAGCCTCATTCTTCGGCTTCGGGAAAGCCCCGCAGCGGTATCCGTTCCGTTGTCGGTGCAAAGTTATGACGGTATATATTGCTGTAAAATAGCAAGTTACATGTAACGTGATGACAAATGATGACACAGGTCGTCACCTCCCCCGGAACATGATGATGGTATGAAAAAATACCCTTTTATTTGCAGCGTGAACGACGGGATATGTACAGTAAAGAATGCTTGAATCACTTGCTGATCGCCTGTCCGAATGAGAGAATGGATGACTGGAATAATGCTCGAATGAAGTACTGCATACAGGCAGTAAGGAATGTCCGACTGACAGGCTTGTGATGTGCAGTAATGACCGTCGGACTGAATGGAGTAAAGACCGTATTACGGCACATATCCGGTCATTCCTTACTTGCTGAAAGACTGAATTAATTGATGTTTAACATAAATGAGAAAAAACAATGAAAAAAGACACTGTTTTAGTTGCTATTTGCAACCAGAAAGGCGGAGTCGGCAAATCGACCATGACGATTATGCTCGCCGGGTATTATCATTACCTGAAAGGATTGAATGTGGCTGTCATCGACTGCGATTATCCGCAGTACAGCCTGGTACGTATGAAAGAGAGGGACATGCGTACCGTTGAACACAGCGAATACTTCAAGAGGCAGATGAAGTCCCAGTACGAACGTATCCAAAAGAAAGCCTACACGATTGTCGGCTCAAAAGCGGAGAACGCCCGTGATGCGGCGGAGAAACTGATGAAAAATGGGAATTACGACTTGATTGTCGTGGATCTGCCCGGAACCGTAAACTCGTCGGGCGTAATCAACACTATCATAAATATGGACTACGTGATTACTCCGATTATTCCCGACCGTATTGTAATGCAGAGCAGCCTCTCGTTCTCTACCATCGTCTGGGACTACGCCAAGATAAACAAGGAGGCCCCATTGAAAGAATTTCTCTTTTTCTGGACCCGGAAAGATGCCCGCGCTTCTACGGAGGTCTTTGACACCTATAATATCATCATGCAAAAATTGGAGTTTACGGTACTGGATACAATCATCCCGGAAACCAACCGCTACAACAAGGAACTGTCTTTGGTAACTAGGAATTACTTCCGTTGTACCCTGTTTCCACCTCCCGCCAAACTGTTGGAGGGCAGCGGACTGGCAGAACTGGCAGAAGAACTATTGACAAAATTCAAACTGTAAATATTATGGCAAAAAAACAAGTAATCGTGAATGAAGAGATGATCAGGGGCATTATGGCCGGGGATATACCCAATTATGGGAAAGACATATCCGTGGATGATGTAATGGCCACTGATGAATCCGACCGGAATGAGTGCGAGATGGACAGCCCTGAACCGGTCCCTGTCGAGAAAAGTACAGGCAGACAAAAAAAACGGAAGGACGGTACGGATTCGTACCGCAAGCAGTTCCTTATGGGAGGGAATGTCTTGCAAAGACAGCAGGCTTATATCGGTATCAACAATTACCAATTCATACAGAAGTTTTTATCGGTTGTAGCCCCCAAAGTCAGCATGTCAAAATACATTGATGACATACTGGCCGCTCATATAGAACAATATCAGGAGGAAATAGACAGCCTCTATCACAATCAAATCAATAATGAACCTTTATATAAAAAATAATTATGGAACAATTTTTTAACATTATGACTATTGTAGTCACCACTATCATGGTATTCCTTTTAATAGTAATAGCCATTCATAGTTCTGTAAGGCTTGTACAGATGACAGTCGGCAGAAAATCCGGTTTGAATAAAAAGGATATGGCCCGATCAAATAAGGCAGAGAAGAATACAGTATCAGAAAATCAACCTGGGACAAAGGAAAAGTCACCTGGCATTGATGAGTTGTGTGCTATTTACAAAGAAAAATACCTTACTTGTAAACCTTTGGCAAAGCGGGCACATGTTTGTATTGAACAGGAGAATGTCAGTCTGATTAAGCAGTTGCTCTTGATTATCGAACCCAAAGCGAGCATATCCGGCTATATCAATAATATAGTGGAAGAGCATCTGGAGAAATGCAAACCGGAGATTATAAAATTGTACAAAGAAAAACGCCCTAATTATGGAAGCTAAAATTTATTTCACAGTCAAAGTCCTATGCATTGTCTTTATATTTTATCAACTGTGGATATTCATCTTCGGCCGACAAATGTATGACGTATGGGAAAAGGCCTGCCGCATGATGCGTATCGTCCGTATCAAGCTATGGAGATGCCGTAAAGAGTATAGGGAAAAGAAGATTGAAAAAGTCCGGAAAAGGACAAGGCGTAAAAAAAAGATAGCGGAAACGAAGGTAGCACAAGAGGTACCCAGAACGGTAGCGCAGTCTTCTCCCACTGGCGATAACGATGTAATCGGCAAGACCAAAATTGTCTATCTGGAAGATCCGGAAGCGGCAAGAAAGATTCCTACACGTTCCGAACCTCTGATTAAAGAGCCCATAGAGGAAGATGAAGAAATCAATCCGGATGATGTGGAGCATGAGGACAGAGGGCTGGCCAAAGAGGAAATGGAAGCATTGATGGCTCCTGTAGATGCCGAGCCTGATCCTGAATTCAACACGGCAATGACATTCGAGGAAATGAATAATATAGCAGAAGTGCTGACTTCTGAAACACAGGATGAGCAGAAAGATTTTCGTGCGAGTATGACAATTTATCACAAGTTATCCGGTACGGAAATATTGAATCTCCTGGAAAATGAAATCGGCTGTCAGCAGAAAATAGAGTACCTGCTCAATGAATATCTGGATGAAGCCGGCAGGCCGTTGGCTAAACGAAAGGCCACATCCAAGAAGATGGAAACTTTCAACATAGATGAATTCGTTTAATTGTTTCTTTTTGCTGTCATAGTTTTTGGGGCATGGCGATGTGATATCGGTGTGCCCTTTTTTACTTTTAAAAGATTCCATTAGATAAAATTCGGATGCTCATGTCTTATTATTATTGTATGGCAGGCTTCTTATCTTTGCAAAATGAATGATTATGGCAGTGACAAAAGCGATAATGGAAAAATGGATAGTGGCGCAAAAACGTCACCACCTTTCCGACAAACAAGTACAATAAAATGAAGCGAAGTCTGAAAGCCAGTTGGCTTTCAGACTTCGCTTCATTTTATTTTTTTACATTTAGCTCATAGCATATATTGACATAAATTACAAAGAAGTCCTATCGACTAAATTTGTAAGATCTTATTCAATGCAAGCTGAATTTGCATGTGAACATCTTTCAATCACCATTATCTTTTAATCAAAAACAATGATTTATTTCTGGCATAAATGCACAGCCACCATTACATAAAGTTCGTACCTTACACGCCGAACAATTATTATTTTTGATTCTTTCTCTATGGGCCACAAAGGCTGGATGATTGAGCCAAATATCAGTTAATGATTGTGATTTCAAATCTCCGAACAAATCGGTATTCGCCATAAAAGAGCATGGATACATCTTCAAGTCCTCCGAGATAAAGGCAGAAAAACGAGCGGATTCGCATGACTCTATCAATGCAGGATTCACATTCATCCAGCTAACAATTCCCGGCACGGAACAACTGTCAAAGCCTATTTTCACAGCATTGCAGCTAGATACTGCTTCGTAGAATTGTTGTAGTTTATGTGTATCTTTCACTATAAAGCCAGAATCTGATGTTATAGGCTTGTAATTTAAAATTACAACAGCGTTTACCCATTGGAAGAAATGTGGTGGATTCATGAACCAATCTGTAAGCATATCTATGGTGTCAGTTTTTAGTATAATATGCGCATTGCACTTTATACCCATAGAGTAGATTTTTTCAAATATATCGTCATACCCCATATAAGGCTCATAGAGACTTACTGCCATTGCGCCACAATATGTTTTAGTTGCAGCCAATATGTCTTCTGAAAGTCCGTCACCATTTGTCGTATAGGATGGTACAATACCAGTTTCTCTAATCATACATAGCACATCCTTAAAATGAGGATGTTGGTTAGGATTACCTCCACCTAGAGCGATTTGAAATACACCTGCATTCTTTGCTTGAACTATCACGTGTCTTAACGACTCTAACGGTATGTGATGTCCCTTGGAATTAGCTTTGCGATAACAAAACTGACAACCTCGTTCGCAATAGCTTGTAATGGACACGTCTAATAATTCCGGACCTTCTTCCGCCCAAAATGGTTCTGGATATCCATCATCTTCCACACGCATAAAAAAGCCTGTCTGTTGATTAAACAAGGCTTTATAATGTTGTGAAGGATATTCCCGTATGATTAAATTACCATCCATCTTTTGTTGCATCTATTATCAGTTTATCACCTTCAATTACGAATGCGTCACAGCAGAACAACGTTTCGATCTCATTATTATCACTGTGTAACTCACCAATGTAAATGTCAAAGCCGTTCTCTTGCGCCTGGTGGATTCTAGCCTGGGTATCTTTGCTGAAGTATTTCTTTATGTATTCTTCTACACAAGAACAACCATATTGTATTGCAGTATACTCCAACCTATTCAAATCATTCTTAAAAAGATAGAATAGTTTAACGAACAGTCCAAGAAACATTGAGTCTTGAGACACTCCTACTGCTTTCAAAAAAGCCTGTAATGTCAATTCGCCTTTTGTCATAACAACAAAACTGGTTGATGAACTATTGGTCACAAAGTCTGTTTTTATCTTCATAGTCGTTACACCTCCATCATTAGTAGTTTTTGAAATCGTTCATACATATCATCTGAACAAATAAAGTCATCGAAGTTTTCGCCAACAGAGAGTGATTTATAGTCGTACAAGCGAAGAACAGAACTTGCGCTTAGCGTTTCTTGTATAGAATGAGCATCATCTTCTGTCAGGCCATACACCCCTATAAGGAATTTTTCGAAATCTTCATATTCTTCCAAATAGAATGTCTCGTAAAGATGCTTTACATCATCACTCTCGGAAAAGAGGCTTTTGTAGATTCGAATGAACAATTCTTTTGCATAGCCATCCAATACACCGCTTTTACTCACAAAATACTCTTCTGTTAAGTCTTTGTGGGCAAATATCAAATATTGGTACATATCATATCCGTATCTCTTCATTATATTTTCATTTGATGAATAGTTAATTTTAGCTTGTCACTTTTACATTTTGCTATGACTCTTTCAAGCATGTCTGTGTTCTTGAATTGATTTTGATAGTTACAATAAATACGTTTTGCTATGATATCTGAAAATGGAATCATATACAATAACAATTCATATATATTATGGAAGTCTGTATGCTGAGTAAACTCTTTATCGCTTAACTGTCTTTCCATAGACTCCAAAAGCAAGGTCCTTTCAGATTTTTCTTTTCCGTAGTTGTTGTATTTACTGAGAGTTTGGGGCCATGCGCGATCTAAGAAATCAGAAAGATCTTTGTCATTCAATTCCGCCAAATATTCAAGAAGCACACATATATTGAGTTTTGGGTAAGTCACTGAGTTCCAATATCCAAAAAAGATTAACCTTTCTGCCATATATCTTGGTTGTTCCGATGCGAGAATCGATTTCACCAGTGTGATATCATCTTGCATTATTAAAGCATCATCAATGTCCCAGATGAACACTTCAAATATATCTTTGTACCAATCAAGACTAGAAATGAGGTTGACAATTTTATCATTTTGACTGCTACGTGCATGGACAAAAAGAAAAGGAGTCAAGCCTTCTCGCAACTGGTGCCCATTTGCCGTATATTTTTTGACCAAGGTCTCAAATTGAGGGTAATTATTGGTTTCAACAACGTCTACCAGGTATGTTGAAATCAGGTAATCCCTGAAGGAATCATACGTAAAATTGACTACCTCATTACGTGAGAATGGCCCTTTGCGTTCTGGTGTCAAATCCTTGCGAAGAAGTATGTTTTCATCAAGGAATCGATTAAAGATTCTCTTTTCTGGTTCTGATAGATGCTGCTGAAGGTGCGATAATGGTACATTAAATACTGTATTATTTTCTACCATGTATTGCACCATACTCATTACAAAGTCATCAATACGATTCGCATCCAGCCTATAATGCTCTTCGTTGAAGACCTTATCCATCAGTTTATGCTTCATGATCTCATAGTACGCAGCAAAGACTGCTTCTTTGTTGATACTGTGAACATGTCCAAGTGATTTATCCTTGTTAGCCTCACAAAATATGCGAAGCATTAAAAAATCACCACATAGTACTTTTGTAACATGCTCTGAAATGACTGCACGTATATTGAAATACTGAAAGTAATTCTGTATCAAACGTCGCTGTTCATCCTTATTGTGATGTTTATTGAGGTTTTCCATTTTTAGCATACGGTCCTTAAACGTAGCATCGAAATCTGTAAATAATTCTTTGTAATATTCACTTCGGCAAGTCATAATTACTTTCACACAGTCATACTGAAGCACCTTTTCCATGAAAATAGCAAGATTTCTGCTAAACACATCTGGTATTGGGTTTTCATTCAAACCATCAATAATGAGTACAATAGGACTTCTTCTGTATTGACAATATGTGACAGCATTTTTGATGACTTCATCAAATGCCATATTTGTACCAGGCAGCATATTACTAGCGAAGCTTCCAAAGATATCATTGGCATCAACTTCATAACCATTGAGATATACAAAGGGGATTCTTCTTTTTAGCAAGACGTTGTTTACGAGATCACATATCTGGTTTGTTTTGCCCTGCCCTGCTGATGTTGTAATCAATAAAAGTTTGGATGTAACATGCTGCATATGAATAGACAACGTTCCATATTTATCCGTCCCCAAGGAATATCTACTACGTTCGCCATGTAGTTCGTCATATTTTTGTAACAGATAATCTTCCAATTGTTTTGCACCACAAAAAAAAGTATTGAGTTCCTCTTCTGCAACAAAACTTTTATAAGGTGTAACATCAAATACAAATAGATCTTTATGTCGAAATGTTCGATTGCGATTAATGCAGTAAGTATCTATCATATCGCATCGCTCCAGCACAAGCTTTGCAAAAGGATATGGAGCAACGAAATCTCTAAGGTGTTGCTTAATGCGCCTATTCTCAAGAAACACATTGGGCAGATATTTTCCAGAGGATATGTTCTTCTTGATATTATGATTACAATACAAGAACAGTTGTTTGTCTGGCTCATCAAACAAAGAATGATGACGAGGATTTTTTACTGCATTTTCTGCCATCATCCTTATATATTCAGTGATGTGTGTATTTAAAAATTTACTCAGTCTATGGTGATTGATATCAAAAGGCATTCTGGCGACATCAATATTACCAGTATACAACATCAATATAGATTCATCGGTAAGGTTACTTTTAGCCACACCGAGTTCATACATAACATTCGGATTAGGCAGGTCCTTAGTACCCGACGTCTCAATAGGCGTGAGATCTGCAACGAATATATCACAATTCTTTGCTTTTTCAACGACCGTAGAGTCTATTACAGGAGAACCTGACCGGTTCCATGTTGATTCATCGTAAATTATATCATAAACCCCTTCTGCACGTATTACATCACATGCATCCATGAGAGACTTTCTTATTTTTTCATGGTTACCTTTAGTATCAGATTGCCATGAGAAAAAGAGTTTTAACTTATACATATCTTTCTTTTTGCAGTTTTTAATTATAAACTTCTCTTTCCGAAAATATAGTCATCTACTTTTATAAAGTTATTATTATTACAAAGTATCCTGCCTTTCTACGTCATACAAAACAAAACTTGAACCTTTCACTTCTCATGATACAACATAGATAGCTACGCTCAAGGCATAATGTCCAGCGTTGCTTATAGACACTCTCAGCTAGTGTCTCATTTTTTTAAATTCAGTTTCACCTTAGAGACTTAGTACTCAAGTTTGTCTGATAACCAATATCTACTTCAGTTAATCCAATGACATTCCTTCCATAAGAAAGTTCTTCAGACTAAGAATCCTGATACCCTCTTCGTTGTATCCCGATAAATATCTGTCTGCCACTACAATTACTTTCCTGAATCCATCCTTAATTTGCAAAAGCGAAGTTTGTTCCTGCTCCAACTTTTCCCTATCGGGCAATGCATAAGCAGACTGAACATATATTCTCTCAGGTCCACGGTTGCATACAAAGTCTACTTCCAACTGAACTCTTTGGCTACGGCCTTCCTTATCTTTCGTATTGTGTGTCACTACACCTACGTCCACAGTGTATCCCCGGAGACAAAGTTCATTATACACCATATTCTCCATCAGATGTGTCTTTTCCACTTGACGGAAGCCGATACGTGCATTCCTGAGGCCCAAATCTTCGAAATAGTATTTCTGGGGTGTATCAATATATTTGCGTCCCTTTACATCATAGCGCAATGCTTTCCTGACCAGAAACGACTCTTCCAATATCTCCAGATACTGTTTGACGGTATTCTTACTCACGCCAATACCTTTAACTGTCTTGAACGTATTTTCTATCTTCGTAGGGTTTGTTAGTCCACCTATCCCAGAGGCCACTACATCAATCAGTTCACCCATTACATCACTGCCCCTGATATGATAACGTTCCTGGATATCCGTAAGGTATGTCTTTTCAAACAATCCTTTCAGATACGATTCCTTCTCCCTCACATCTGATTCCAGACACACTATCGGCAATCCTCCGTATGTCATATACTGATCTAGAGCCTCCTCAAAAGTCAATTCAGGATGAGCACCAACAAACTCACCCATTGACAAAGGGGGCACATGAATTTCATGACCTCGACCACGGAACTCTGTAATCACATCCTTCGATAGAAACCTTGAATTGCTTCCAGTCACATACACATCCACATTCTTAATGCTTAGGTATGAGTTCAGAACATCTTCAAACTCCGGCACCAGCTGAACCTCGTCCAAGATCACATAGTACCATTCATCTTTGGGGACGTCTCCAGAAGCCTTATATTCTACAATCTGAGAGTCAATCCAATTCAATAAAGTATCCGGCTCTCTTAACTTCTTGTTTCTACGATTCTCTAGATCCAGCATTACTATGTGATCCTCACTCACTCCATCATCGAGCAAGTGCTGCCTGAAAAGATTCATCAGCAGATATGACTTACCGCATCTTCGGATACCGGTTACGACTTTAATCATGCCATTATGCTTACTTTTAATGAGCCTTCCAAGATGAATATCACGTTTTATCTCCATTATAGAATATTGCTTTATAGTCCATATTTGCGCATTTACGCATTTTTGTTCTGCAAAATTATATTATATCTGTCAACGAACCAATTATTAGTCCAAGAAAATACATCACCCCTTTAAATTAGTTCTTGATAAGATAGAAATCTTCAGCAATTTATCATATGACTATTTGCATTATAACTTTTACTCTGGTTTATTTTTGAGGCATGGCAATGTGATATCAGTATGCCATTTTTTATTTCTGGAATATTCCATTGGATAAAATTCGGACGTTCATACCTTTATTGTATGGCAGACTTCTTATCTTTGCAAAAATGAATGATTATGGCAGTGACAAAAGCGATATTGGAAAAATGGATAGTGGCGCAAAAACGTCACCGCCTTTCCGACAAACAAGTGCAGATGGCCCGCGAATTGGGACTTAACCCCGACAAGCTCGGAAAGATAGACAATTATAAGCAGGAACCGTGGAAAACTCCGCTTCCCCAGTTTATAGAGCACATCTATTTCAAGCGGTTCAAGCGTGAGGAACCTGAAACGGTCAAGCCGCTGAAACAGATTATGAAGGAAATGGAAGTCAGGAAGAAACTTCAAAAAGAGAAAAAGGAGGAGCGTAAGAAACAGCAGGAAACGGATTCCGATATAATTTACCCCGGGGAGTAAAACTATATCTTATTAAAAGTCATTTTTATTCAATGGTGAATAAAAATGACTTTTAATATTGAAGTGGCCTATAACCTGCGTAAGACATCCGTTACAAAATCGACCATCTTGTCCGGACTGAAGCTGTCATAAAGAAGCAGGTCACAAATGGCGCTTCCGTTCATGTCATCTTTCTGAAAGTCCGCCGTAAATACGCAGACCGGTTCATCCTTGTAACCGGGAGCCTGATAATACAATCTGATATTTTTTCCTATATATAAGCCGATATCAAGCTTCAACAGCCGCATTGACAGTGCCAGCCGTCCGGACGGTTCCCGGTCCGGTAATTCTATTACAACAGGAAGAGCCGGCGAGGGAACGCCGTCCTTGCCTTTTTTACACAGCAGGATATCGGGCTGTCCGGAACCGTCCCCGCCGGAAGGCTTCACATCCCGGAACACCATTGTCCCGTTGTTTTTTTTCCATCCGAGATACCTCAGGCAATATCCTATATCCCGCAGATAATCCCCCTTTACCGCTTCCGGTTTAAGATAGGGTGACAAATCCGCTACAATCTCAGGCCAGTTTTCATTCATGGTTCATGGTTTTTGATTCAACATTATTATTCGATACACAAGGTGGTACATATCATTGTGAGTCGCTTCCGGATATCGGATACCGCCTCTCAGTATACTACCGTATTGATTTATAGAGACAAAAATACCGGTTTTCCCCAGACGCTCAAGTTATAGTTTCTTAATATATCCTGTGTGTCCATTCCGGCTTGTTTCCCGGATTGTGTTAATTTGCATAAGTTACACAAATGCCACAATCCGGTTTCTTGTTTCATGGCCGCCCTTTGTTCATGATTCCGTTTGACGCATACCGTTCTGACTCGAACTTTTTATCCGATACGGACAAGCTGCCGGCACTTCATCATTTCATGGATGTTGATGACAGGCTTGCCGCTTGTCAATGCCTTGCTTACCGTATAGAACGTGCCTCCCTCCGGTACGAGATCCCAATAGGCTATGACAATATCCGCCTTGCGTACCATGTATTCGTCCCTGCGCAGGTAACATCCCTTGTGGTAATTCTCGGAAACCATGACCACCCTGTCCGCCTTTTCCAGCAGACGGGCATATAACAACCGGTCTTCCGCGTCGAACCACAAGGGCTGTTTCCTGAATGGCACCGCCGCCACAAGCATGATATCCCCATATTCCTCCCTTACCTGCAACACGGCTTCCGCCGCCGTCATGTCGAATCCGCAGGCCATGCCGGTGTAAAAGACGCGATAGCCTTTCTTGTATAGTTCGACAACCTCATGCAATACCGCGTTTCGTATTTCCCCTGTCAATCGCGGGTTGTTTCCGCCTCCTTGCAGCATACGTTCCTTCCGGTGTCCCGTGAATGCCGCTGCCAGACTGTTTCCTGTTTCCATGATAATCTTTTGTTTTTCATTTGACATATACCGTGCAATTTGGACGGTCTTTTATTTCTTGCCGGCCGTTCCGTCCCTGTCCGGGCTTGTGCAAGGCTTGCCGTGGAAAAATACCGCAGCGTGCGAGGATGATTTTTCCACGGGCAACCAACCCGAAGGGTCGCCTTGCACAAGCCGCCGGGACACGGGACTACCTTTGCCGGGGAGAAATGAAGGACCGGTTCTCCACTTATACTTTTACCAGTTGTCCGCTGCCTGAAACCCATTTTCCGTCATCTTGAAAACCCTTGCCGGTGCAACGTGATGACATACGGTGTCACAGGTCGTAAGGTTTGTAAATCAATGAATTAAACACTATATATTCGCCGTCGAAATGATTTTTTGTCTCACCAATTAAATTTTTCGACACATGAAAAAAAGATTTTTTTTGGCAGCTTCCATGCTGCTTGCGACAGTCGGGGCTTTCGCCCAGGGTAACGGTATCGGCGGGATTACGGAAGCCACCAACATGGTCACTTCCTACTTCGATCCGGGTACCAAGTTGATTTACGCCGTCGGAGCTGTCATCGGCCTGATCGGAGGAGTTAAGGTATACTCCAAGTTCTCGTCAGGCGACCCCGACACGAGCAAGACGGCCGCCAGCTGGTTTGGCGCCTGTATTTTTTTGATTGTCGCCGCGACTATCCTGCGCTCGTTCTTCCTCTAAAGTTGCAGCCTCATGGAAAAATACAATCTGATTCTGTCGGATCCGCCCTGGAAACAGACGAAAGGCGGAATCCGTAAATGCCGGCCTTTGCAGGGCAGGAAGTTGGATTACCCGACACTGGACATGTCCGAAATCAAGGATATCCATGCCGGATTTATGGACCAGGCCGTGAATGACCATCTGTTCTTTCTGTGGACCATCGACAAATTCCTGCATGAAAGTGAGAGCATGATGGCAGAACTGGGCTATCGTCTGCACGCCCGTCTGGTCTGGAATAAAGGAAACGGAATTGCCCCCTGCTTCTCAGTGCGTTTTTCGCACGAATACCTCCTGTTTTTTTATCACGGGAAGTTCACTCCGGTGGCTTTGGATGCAAGAGGTTCCATAACGACGGTATTCGAGGAAAAGGCTGCCGGGCACAGCCGGAAGCCGGGAATCAGTTACGGAATCATTGAACGCCTGTATCCGGATGCCCGGAAGCTGGAACTGTTCGCCCGCAGGCCGCGTACCGGCTGGGACATCTGGGGGAATGAAGTGGACTGCACTGCATTTTTAGAAAAAACGGGATGCCATGGCGAAATTTAGTATCAACAAGGGGATAGGCCGCAGTCCGGAATTCAAAGGGCTCCGGAGCCAGTACCTGTTCATCTTCGCAGGCGGGCTGCTCGCCCTGTTCGTGGTGTTCGTCATCATGTATATGGCGGGCATTGGCCAGTGGGTCTGCATCGGTTTCGGTGTCGTTTCCGCGTCGGTACTTGTCTGGGCCACTTTCCGCATGAACGCGAGGTACGGCGAATGGGGGCTTATGAAACTCCAAGCTCTGCGCAGCCATCCCCGCTACATCATCAACCGGAGGAAATTCCTTCGGTTGATTTCTCCAACCTCCAAAAAAAGAAAAATATGAGAAACGTAATGAAAACAACTACGCTGGAAAGCAAGTTTCCGCTGCTGGCCGTGGAGCACGGGTGCATCATCAGCAAGGACGCGGACGTCACCGTGGCCTACAGGGTGGAGCTGCCCGAACTCTTCACGCTCACGCAGGCGGAATACGAGGCCGTCCATTCGACATGGGCCAAGGCGGTCAAGGTGCTGCCGAACTACAGCATCGTTCACAAGCAGGACTTCTTCATCGAGGAAAGCTACCGTCCCGATATCTGCAAGGATGACCTGAGTTTCCTCAGCCGCAGTTTCGAGCGGCATTTCAACGAGCGGCCGTATTTGCAGCACACCTGCTACCTGTTCCTTACCAAGACAAGCAAGGAACGCAGCCGCATGACGAGCAGTTACAACGCCCTCACGCGGAACTTCATCATCCCGAAGGAGATGACGGACAAGGAGACCTTCACCCGTTTCATGGAGTGCTGCGAACAGTTCGAGCGCATCGTCAACGACAGCGGCCTGCTCCGTATGGTACGTCTGACGGACGGGGAGATTACCGGGACGGGCACCTCGGCGGGAATCATCGAGAAGTATTTCTCGCTCTCGCAGGAGGACACCGCCTGCTTGCAGGACCTGACACTTGGCGCCGGGGAGATGAGGATAGGCGACAACTACCTCTGCCTGCACACCCTTTCCGACCCGGAAGACCTGCCCTCGAATGTCACCACGGACTGCCGTTACGAACGGCTCTCCACCGACCGCAGCGACTGCCGGCTCTCCTTTGCCGCGCCGATAGGCATCCTGCTCACGTGTAACCATGTCGTGAACCAGTACCTCTTCATCGACGATTCGGCGGAGAACCTGCGCAAGTTCGAGCAGACGGCGAGGAACATGCACTCGCTTTCCCGTTACAGCCGTTCCAACCAGATTAACCGCGAATGGATCGAGGAATACCTGAACGAGGCGCACAGCAAGGGGCTGACCTCCATCCGTGCGCACTGTAATGTCATGGCATGGAGCGACGACCGCGAGAAGCTGAAGCGTGTCAAGAACGATGTCGGCAGCCAGCTGGCGCTGATGGAGGCGAAGCCGCGCCATAACACGGTGGACGTGCCGACCCTGTTCTGGGCGGCCATACCCGGCAATGCCGGCGATTTCCCGTTCGAGGAGAGTTTTTACACCTTCATCGAGCAGGCATTGTGCCTGTTCATCGGGGAAACCTCCTACAAGGATTCTCTTTCGCCTTTCGGTATCCGCATGGTGGACCGGCTGACGGGCAAGCCCGTCCATCTGGACATTTCCGACCTGCCGATGAGGAACGGTACGATTACGAACCGCAACAAATTCATCCTCGGACCCTCCGGTTCCGGCAAGTCGTTCTTCACCAACCACATGGTGCGCCAATATTATGAACAGGGAACCCACGTGCTGTTGGTGGATACCGGCAATTCCTATCAGGGATTATGCAACCTTATCCATGCCCGGACACACGGTGAGGACGGCATCTACTTCACCTACGAGGAGAATAACCCGATAGCCTTCAATCCTTTCTACGTGGAGGACGGGGTGTTCGACATCGAGAAGAAGGAATCCATCAAGACGCTTATCCTCACCCTTTGGAAACGTGACGACGAACCGCCGACACGTGCCGAAGAGGTGGCGCTGTCCAATGCCGTGAACCTCTTTTTAGAGAATATCCGCAAGGACAGGAGCATCAAGCCCTCATTCAATAGTTTTTACGAATTCATCCGTGACGAGTACCAGGACATTCTGAGAGAAAAACGTACCCGCGAGAAGGACTTCGACGTGTTCAACTTTCTCAATGTGCTTGAACCTTACTATCGTGGCGGCGAGTATGACTACCTGCTCAATTCCGACAAACAGCTTGATTTGCTTGGTAAACGGTTCATTGTCTTCGAGTTGGACAATATCAAGGACAACAAGGTCTTGTTCCCGATTGTAACCATTATCATCATGGAAACCTTCATTAACAAGATGAGGAAGTTGAAAGGTATCCGCAAGATGATACTGCTGGAAGAAGCCTGGAAAGCCATCAGCAAGGAGGGCATGGCGGAATATCTGCGGTATCTCTTCAAGACGGTCCGAAAATTCTTCGGCGAGGCTGTCGTCGTCACGCAAGAGATCGAGGATATCATCTCGTCACCGATTGTCAAGGGAACCATCATCAACAACAGCGACTGTAAAATTCTCCTTGATCAACGAAAATATGTCAACAAGTTCGATGAGATACAGGCGTTGCTCGGTCTGACCGACAAGGAACGTGCGCAAATCCTTTCCATCAACATGGCGAACAACCCTTCCCGAAAATACAAGGAAGTATGGATCGGTCTGGGCGGAACGCAATCAGCGGTCTATGCCACGGAGGTATCGCTTGAAGAATACGTCTGCTACACCACCGAGGAGACCGAGAAACTTGAACTCATGCGGCTTACGGAAAAGTTGGGCGGCAATATCGAGCTTGCCATCAAGCAGTTGGCGGAAAGCAAGAGAAAGAAATGAATCCATTTATCAACCGATTAAAAGACAACAGCTATGAATGATAGATTTGAATCAGATGAAAAGATACGGCGGGAGGTCATGGACAGCCTTTACCACTCCCTGATATATGACTGGGACATCCCAAAGTATATCCGTGACCACTATGGATTGACTGAGGATTACCGGCTGTACCATCGGCTCAATGCCATGGCCTCCGGAGAATACAGGCTGAAGAAGCAAGCCGGTGAAATCCCCGATGTTCTGGAAGTGGACGCCCGGCTGACTCACCGTGCAGAAGAGCTTTTTGAGAGGCTTTGCCCCCATCCTCCGACAGACTATCTTGAGAAATTGAACAGGGAGTTGGAATATTTGGGGCGGATTGCCGCTTCTCCGGAAACTGTTCATGACACGATCCACATCCGGCCGGACTTTCTTGTCAAATACGGTATAGACAAGACCGCTTCAAGTACGGAACGTTCCTGTCAGGCGGAAAAGGCATACCGGGAGCTGGATGCACGGTTTGTGAAGATGACGGGACGCAGGCCGTATGCTGACGAATTCTTCGCATCCCTCAGACACGGGAAAGAAAAAGTGGCAGAGGTAGACCGTCCGAGACCGGTACACAAGCTTATCCTCCGTAACCCGCCGTCCAAAGGGCGAAAAATGGGACTTTGACTCCCATTGAAACGATAATCCGATTATTCATCATTAAAAAAGTAGATTTATGAAAAAGAAAATTCTCATGCTGTGTATGGGCTGCTTTCTCACCGGCCTCACAGCGAAGGCGCAATGGGTCGTGAGCGACCCCGGCAATCTTGCCCAGGGTATCATCAATGCCGCCAAGAACATCGTTCACACGTCTTCCACCGCAAGCAACATGGTCAATAATTTTCAGGAGACCGTGAAGATTTACAAACAGGGCAAGGAGTTCTATGACGGCCTGCGCAAGGTCAAGAACCTTGTCCGCGACGCGCGCAAGGTACAGCAGACTATCCTTATGGTCGGCGACATCACGGACATCTACGTGACCAATTTCGAGCGTATGCTGGGCGACCCCTATTTCACGGCGGAAGAGTTGAGTGCCATCGCGCTCGGTTACACGAAGCTGCTGGAGGAGAGTTCACACCTGCTGAACGACCTGAAGACGGTGGTCAACGAGAACGGGCTTTCGATGAACGACAAGGAACGGATGGATATCATCGACCGCTGTTACACCGACATGCTGCAATACCGTAGCTTGGTGCAGTATTATACGAACAAGAACATCGGTGTTTCCTATCTGAGAGCCAAGAAGCGGAACGACCTGGACCGCGTGATGGCCCTTTACGGCTCACCCAGCGAACGTTACTGGTAATCCCAAATCCGATCCGCTTATGGTATTATTGGCAACAAATTTCGACAACCTGCATCAGATCCTGCAAAACCTCTACACGGATATGATGCCGCTATGCTCGCAGATGACGGGCGTGGCGAAAGGGATCGCGGGGCTGGGCGCCCTCTTCTACGTGGCCTACCGCGTATGGCAGTCATTGGCAAGGGCGGAACCCGTGGATGTCTTCCCGCTTCTCCGTCCGTTCGCCTTGGGACTCTGCATCATGTTTTTTCCGACCGTTGTGCTGGGCACGCTGAACAGCATCCTGTCACCCATCGTGAAAGGGACGCATACGATACTGGAATCGCAGACCTTCGACATGAACGAGTACCGGGCACAGAAGGACAGGCTGGATATCGAGGCGATGAAACGTAACCCCGAAACGGCCTACCTGGTCGACAAGGAGGCTTTCGACAACAAGCTGGACGAACTGGGCGCGCTGGATGCGATAGAGGCCTGCGGGATGTACGTGGACCGCGCGATGTACAACATGAAGAAGGCGGTGCAGAATTTCTTCCGTGAACTGCTGGAACTCATGTTCAACGCGGCGGCGCTTGTCATCGACACGCTCAGGACATTCTTCCTGATCGTACTTTCGATATTGGGTCCCGTCTCGTTCGCCATATCCTGCTGGGACGGTTTTCAAGCCTCTCTCAGCCAGTGGTTCGTCCGCTACATAAGTATTTACCTGTGGCTTCCGGTCAGTGACCTCTTCAGCAGCGTGCTGGCCAGAATACAGGTGTTGATGCTTCAGCAGGACATCGAGCAGCTTTCCGATCCGAATTTTATCCCGGACGGCTCGAACGGTGTTTACATCACTTTCCTGATTATCGGCATTATCGGGTATTTCACCATCCCGACAGTGGCGAACTGGATTGTACAGGCCGGAGGAGGTGCGGGCAACTACGGCAAGAACGTGACCCAGCTGGCGTCCAAGACCGGTTCCGTGGCGGCGGGCGCAGCCGGGGCGGCAATAGGCAATATCGCCGGAAGGCTTATCAAGAAGTAACCATCTTAAAAACAATTACAGAATGGAATTCAAATCATTAAAAAACATCGAGACCAGTTTCAGGCACCTGCGCCTGTTCGGTATCATCTATCTATGTGCGTGTACCCTGCTTGTGGGATTCTCCGTGTGGAAGGCATACGGCTTCGCCGAGGCGCAGAGGCAGAAAATCTATGTGCTGGATGAGGGGAAGTCGCTCATGCTGGCCCTTTCCCAGGACTTGGAACAGAACCGCCCCGTGGAGGCGAGGGAGCATGTCCGGCGTTTCCACGAGCTGTTTTTCTCGCTCTCTCCCGACAAGGATGCGATCAAGGGCAATATCAGGCGGGCCATGTTCCTGAGTGACCGCTCCGCGTACTCCCATTATCGGGATCTGGCGGAGCAGGGCTACTACAATAGGATTACTGTGACGTGCTAAGTTGTGTATGTGATTGTTCAACTGGCTATTACAAGAAAGTAATAATCTGATTGAACCTGCTGTTTCGTCAGCAGTAGCCTACGGCAGGTGCATTACCAGTAATGGTTTTGTACTAAGCTGCTCGGACAATGAAGCCCTTCCGAAAGGAGAAGTTTGAACCGTGAGGGGAAAACAACTGCTATTAGTGTCATATGGTAGGGGAGCTAGGCTGGATGGTATGAATAACAAAAGTGAACTGTCGCTTAAACATCGTGATTGTAGAAAAGCCAAAGACTACTGACAGGCTTTACCAAAAGGTATGCAGTCGGTTAATCCTCTTGATGCTGGGATTACACGAACATTAGTACTGCCGGTGAAAAGACAGATTCTAACCCATCTTATTGTCACATACACAGAACACGGAAAACCCGTATCTCTCCTGAATTACAGGACAGTGAACCGCAAGGTGAGCCTATGGGGGTGCGGGTATGGGATTGCAGAAAAAAGCGAATGCCATCCTTGTAATGAGGGGGATATGAGTTGAGTCCTGTTTATGAATTAAATGGAACAACATCACTCACCACGAAAGTGGGCAGACTTCTGCGTTAGGTAACTCTTTACAAGAAACTTTTAGAACTTTTTAAAGGAGAAAAGCAAATGAACGAAATTAAAACCTCGTGTGCATCTACTGACCAACAAATCACTATTTGGGAAAGCATAGACTGGAACAAATGTGAAGCAAAGGTTAAGAAGCTACAAGCTCGTATTGTAAAGGCTCAGAAAGATGGTCGCCACAACAAGGTGAAAGCCGTGCAGTGGATATTGACCCATTCGTTTTACGCTAAAGCATTAGCGATAAAACAAGTAACTTCCAATAAAGGAAGTGATACAGCAGGTGTTGATGGAGTAACATGGTCTACTCATCTCTCCAAATCAAAGGCAATTTCAGATTTGAAGCGAAGAGGCTATACTCCCCAACCTCTAAAAAGGGTGCATATTAAGAAGAACAACGGGAGGTTGCGCCCACTGGGAATACCGACAATGAAAGACAGGGCAATGCAAGCATTGTATCTGCTGGCATTAGAACCCATATCGGAAACTACCGCTGATAAAAGCTCTTTTGGATTCCGTAAACACAGAAGTACAAAAGATGCAATCAGTCAGTGTTTTCTGCATTTATCTCCTGATTATCAATGTAAATGGATTATGGAAGGAGATATAAAAGGCTGTTTTGACCACATTAGTCACAAATGGTTGATAGACAACATACCAATGGACAAAACAATGTTGAAGAAATGGCTTAAATGCGGGTTTGTGTTTAACAAACAACTCTTTCCAACAGAAGAAGGTACTCCGCAGGGCGGAATTATCTCCCCGACTTTGGCGAATATGACATTAGATGGTTTGCAGGGTCTACTTGCAAAGCGATTTAAGGCGATAAATACAAGAAAAATGTATTACAACCCAAAAGTCTATTTGGTCAGATATGCGGATGATTTCATTATTACCTGTGAAAACAGAGAAACACTGGAATATGAAATCAAGCCGATGGTCAAAGAATTTTTAGCTGTCAGAGGTTTTACTCTCTCCGAAGAAAAGACGAAGATAACCCATATAGATGAGGGCGGTAATTTAGCTGCATCAAAGATTCGTAATCTGGAATGTCCCAATTACGAAATCTGTCTAATAGATTATGGATGCGGCAAATTTAACAGAAAAATACATATTATGGAGCAATATCCTTGATCTTCGTTCACGGGGAATCAACATTGCGCGGACAGCCCGTCGTCTTGGTGTGTCCCGTAATACGGTACGACATCTTCAATCCCTAAGCTTGGAGGAAGTCCTCCAGCACAAAGAACGGCATTACAAACTCCATGCCTACGAGCAGGCCGTCGCATCCCTCCTTACCAGTTTTCCCTCCATTTCCAGCAGCCGCATTGGCGACTACTTGCGGGAACATTATCCGGACTTTCCGCACGTCTGCGAGAAGACCGTCCACAATTATGTCCAGTTCGTCCGGAAGAAGCACCATATTCCTCCGGCCAGATAATCACCGGTCCCATTCTCCCAAGGAGTGGGAGCCCGGTCCGTCATATACATAATTCTTAACAGTAAACATTATACATTATCATATATGAATACCCAAAGCTTTACAAACGGAACAAGCCGCCGCCTGTCACGGGCTGTACGGCGCCAGGAATGCGGAACACATCCTTGCTATGAGCTCAGCACTTCCCAATTTTCTGACATGAAAGTCAGAAGACTCACCCGCCAATACGGTTTTTCCGGTTACAGCATTTACCGGTATCTCGTAAACGAGACACTCCACAACGGGAGCTACCTCCTGCTGTGGTGCGAGGAAACGGCGCAGGCGGTGGCCTCTTACTGGAATGCCTCTTTGGAAGATGTTACAAGAATTGTCAACGGCTGCATACAAGTCGGACTTTTCAACGGTGAGCTATACGAAAAACACCGCATCCTGACTTCCGCTGACATACAGCGGAACTATATGGATCATGTCAGATCCTGCGGTCTGCTCTCCCGATATCCCGACATTCCCAAGGAGTTCGAGCTTTCGGCCAGCTGATGTATTATCCACTTTAAATATAAAGCTTATGCCAAAAACAGCTAAAAAGGGTTTCACCTATTTCAGGTTCGAAACCGATCATTTCTATGATCCGAAAGTAAAGAGACTAAAAAATAAATTTGGAATGGAAGGCTGGGGTGTGTTCCATTTCATTGTAAACGAGATCTACCGTGTCGAGGGATGCTATATGGTTATGGATGCCGACGGTCTGTTCGACATCTCGGACTATTCCCGTATGGATGAGAAAAAGGTTTCGGACATCATCGACTACTGCGCCGAACTGGGCCTTTTCAACAAAGAACTGTGGCAGGACAAACAGATTCTGACCAGTGAGGAGATACAGGAACTGTATGTAGGCATCTGCAAGGCCATCCACCGCAAGCCCGGCATTCCGGAAAGCATCCTTCTGCTGGAAACGGAACCGTCACCGGAGTCCGCCACCATACCGCATGCCACTTGTGAACAGCAGGACACCCCGGCACATGAATGCGGATCTCCGGCTTCCCTTCCGGAGGATGGGAAGGAAATCCGGCAGGCCGTGACTCGCATACGCACATTGTTCGCCGCTGAAAAGGAACTTCGCGAAGAAGCGGACAAAACTCGCGAAAATAAACCGTATAAAATAAAAGAAAATAAAATATCCTCCCCAACCCCTCCGGCACAAGCCTCCGGTGAAGGGGAGAAGGATGAGGACAGGGATTCTCTTTCGGGAAAGCTCAAGTATCTGGGAGTGGACGAGTATTATACCGGCTGGATATACCGGCTTTCGGCCTGTTATCCCGAATTCCCGGTCGGAAAGGCGATCGAGGATATCCTGCAGAGTGATTTCCACCTGACCAAGGGGAACTACCTGTATCCTCTCGTTGAAAACTATATCGCCAAATACAACGCCGAGTACGGAGAGGCCGACCGGCAGAGGAGGCAGGAGGAAACCATGCGCAACCGCCGCAAGACGCTCGAGCTTCTGGGGGTCGCGGTGAGGGACCAGCAGGAGATCCTGCAGCTCGCCTCCGTGGCGCCCATGGTGCTGGACACCGCCCTGAAGGAGACCTGGGGGAACAAGAGGATCAAGAGCCCCACCAGGTTTATCCTGAGCCGTATGAGGCAGGCAGTTTCCGCATAGGAGCCGGAAACGCCGTGTTGACAATATGATGGAATTACCCTGAAAAGCTGTCCGCGAGGATGGCGGGAATAAATTTATAAATTTAAAGAACTCATCCTGCCCATCCGTGAGGACCGGCAGGAATCAAACGGAAAATACCATTAAAGCGACATAACCATGACATCACAGGAAGCCAATTCAATCCCGTTGGGAGACATCCTCTCCCATTACGGTTACGAGCCGTCCAGACGGTACGGCGGCTATGACATGTACCGTTCCCCCTTCCGTTCCGATACTTCCCCGAGCTTCAAGGTTTTCAGGGAGGAGAACCGCTGGTATGATTTTGGGGACGGTACGTATGGCAGGGCGGTGGATCTGGTCATGCGTGTGGAAAACTGCTCCTTTCCGCAGGCCATGAAGGAACTCGGAAGGATGAGGACCTCCCCGCAGCTTTCCATGCCTTCGATACGGAAACCGGAAACGGTGTCAGGAAGGCTTCCGGCAGCCGCCCCGATGACCGTCCTGAAGGTCATTCCCGTTCAGAACAGGCATCTGCTTGACTACGCCGCCTCACGTGGCATTGACGGGGAGATTGTCCGTAAATACTGTGTGGAGGTCCACTACTGTTTCGAGAGGAATCCGCGTGAGAAATACGCGCTCGGATTCGCCAACGACCACCGGGGTTTCGAGTTGCGGAACAGCATGTTCAAGGGGTGCGCCTACGCCAAGGATATTACCTGCATCAGTGAAGGCAACAGGTCCTGCGCCGTTTTCGAGGGCTTTTTTGACCTTCTCAGTTTCAAGCAGTACGCAAGGGAGCATCCGGAGATGCCCGCACTTGGAAAGCTGGACGTGTGCGTATTGAACTCCACGGCCATTGTGGACCGTTCAAAGGATTTCCTTTCAAAGTATGAGAAGGTGCACGCCTTTCTCGACAACGACGCCCCGGGACGCGGGGCACTGGGAAAGATACGGAGCTTCCTTCCTGAAGACGTGATACTGGTGAACGAGTCGGAACGCCTGTACCCCAGGTGCAATGATTTTAACGAATTCCTGCAGAAGACCGGGTGTCCGGCAGCGGGGCATGAAATATGAAGAGCAAAAAAACAGAACGATGAAAACATTTGAGGAAATATACCGGGATGCGGCAGTCCGGAACGGCTGCAATGCCGGGAAAACGTTTGCGAGGGTCATGTTCGAGGAGGGCATGAGCCAGAACCTTGAGCGTTGCATGGACAGGGCCGCCGGTTCCCATACGGACCTCATGGCCTTTGCCGGATGGTTCGGAAAGCGTCTGGCCAGGGAATCTGTCAGGTGCAATGCCGCCCGCGTGAACTTCTCCCAAGACATAACTATAGAAGGCAGGAAATACGCCACCCGGTTCGGTACGGTCACTTTCTGCACGGAGGAAAAGAAAAGCCTTGAGGAACGTGCGGAAGAGATTGCCGGAAGACTGCTGTCATCCGGCCTGTCAGATGACCTGAAAACGTTGTTGAAAGAAGCCGTACTGACCGGCTACGATTTACAGAAGGATGATTTTGATGAGGATTAAACGATCAGGCATGAAACAGAACAATGACATACCGGATAAAATCATGGAACGTATCCGCAAGCTGATGCGTCTGAAGGAGTCTACCACTTCCGAAGGTGAAGCACGGGAAACCGCCCTAACATGCTGCCATGACGCGCTTATTGACAAGTACCTGGAAAAAATAGGAGCCGGCACTTCAAAGGCACATCCGAGAAAGACCGGAACCGACCGCTCCGCGTATTACTCAGGCATGGGTGACGGCAGGAACATCAGTCTGAACCGGCAGATAAAAGGAGGTGGTATATGACAGTATTGTGGATATCATTTGCGGCCCTGTATGCACTGGGCATGCTGTGGCTTGCGTATCAGATCAGGACCGCCCCCAGTGATCTGGATTTATGGGGCGAGGAAATAGAATAAACCGTTAAAATCATAATAGTATGTACTTTATACATTATATACAGACTTATGCGTCGGTCAATAGGAAAGGCAGCGAGCTCCAGAGCCATATCCTGAAGTTCAAGGACTGCCTGCTCAAGGACCGGAACGCACTGGATGATCTGAAAGAGGAGATTCATTGCCGGATAGAAGAACTGGATGCCAGGTATCCGCGTACCCAACCCCTGCATTTCGATGCGGGAAACGATTCCGGAAGATGGTACATCCATGTGAAAGGAAAGCCGGACAATCTTGTATGCATCATCTCCATTGCAAAAGTGAGGAACCTGCTGGGAAAAGGCATAGTTTCCTTTCCCGGGAAAGACAAGGACGGAGAGAAAGGATGAGGAACACATACTGGTTTGCCGTGGACTATAACGGTACGGGACATCTTTTCACCTGTCCTCCCGAAAGGGACACGGGGATGTGGACCGGCGAGGAAGCCCTTTACATCCCCAAAGGACAGTTCGGAGAGATGTTTCCGCGAATCACCTGGCAGGACGCGCCGGTGGTGGTGACCCTGGAGGTGCTTCCCTGCGTGGAGACCCGGCGGCTGCGTCTTGTCAAGCGCTGCCTCCATCTTCTGCGGAGGCATACCGGCAGGAATCAGTCAAAGGATATGGAGGATTCACAATAACTCCCCCTGATGGTAGATGTATTAAGAAAGTTGAAGCTATAAATTGGATTTAATACAATAAGACCTATGGAAGCATTAACGGCATTACAATGGGCAAAAGAGGGTTATGTACCTAACGCTGATGCGGTAGGTGAAGAACGTTGGACTAATTGTTTTCACGGGCAGAAAGCAACATACTACAAAGACAACGAAGTTCACAAAGACTCTGAAACTGCAAAGGACATGCTTAGAGCTAAACGAAAAGAGCACAAAAAAGCATCAGATAAAAGGGACGAGAAGCGAAAAAAAAACATGGCTTATCGAGAGAACATGAAAACAGAATGGCAGTGGCTCCAAGAAGGTAGGATACCGAATCCGAATGCACGGTGGGAATATGGCGAGATTCTGAACAATACATTCAACGTGTGCAGTTACGGCAGCAAATATTGCTATTGTCATATTGATGAAACACATATACCCAAAGATAGTGAAGAGCTACAGAAAGCCATTTTTGATTTTCAACGGAAATAGCTGGATATGACTATAAACGATATAGAAAGGAATGAATTATGAATAAAAGAACAATTCAAATAGATGTTATCGGTCCGATAGAAGAAACTGAATTAATGAAATGTAAATTGTATGTTGATGGTCGTGTGTGTGTAATCGGAATGTCACGATATGACTATGAAGAGTTAATGCGAGAAAAAGTGTTTATCCGGGATGGTAAGAGCGTTGATTCTGCTGGTGTGATAAACACGACTAACACTTTCGTTGAAGATGATTAATATTAAATTAAGAATGAGTATAGAACAAATTATATTCAACCTTCTCAATAAGAACGCTCATACATGGGTTAGATATTGGCAACAAAAGGAGATGTCAGGTTTAACAATGCCCGGAGAATATATTGAGATAAGGACTTTTTTCTTATCAGGCATCGAACTTTCTGATTTTTTCGCAGCCGGATTCAAAATCAATAAAATACAATCTCAAAAAATAGATGCAGATGCCTATTGTGACATTCTGCTAAATAAAACCGATTAAATATGGAAATACAAGGAAAAGTTATCGCCGTACTTCCCATAAAGGATGGGGTCGGCAAAACTTCCGGCAACGAGTGGAAGAGCCGGGAGTTTGTCCTCGAGACGGAGGAAAGCAGACCGCAGAGCCTGTGCCTGCAGCTGATGAACGCCAACATCGACCGGTATGCGGTTGAAGCCGGTCAGACTGTGCATGTGAAATTTGACTGTTCCGCCCGCCAGTGGGAGAACCGGTGGTTCAATACCCTGACGGCCTGGGAGGTGACCGTCATCAAAGCAAAGGAGGCATGAGAATGAATACGGGAAAAAAGCTGTTTCTGTGTGCGGGACTGCTGGCATTCTTCCTGTCGGTATCGGCACAGTCCTACTCATTGCGTACCAATGTGATCGGTCTGGCAACGACCAACCTGAATCTGGAGGCTTCCATGACGCTGAACCGTAAATGGTCACTGCACCTGCCCGTGCAGTACAACCCGTTCAAGTTCGGCCGCAACCGGCAGTTCCGCAATTTCTATGCGGCCCCCGGAGTACGCTACTGGCTGCTGGAAAGCTACATGGGCGGATTCATCGGCATGTACGGTACGGCCGGCACCTACAGCGTGGGGAACCTGTTCGGCAACAAGTACCGCTACGAGGGGGAAGGCTACGGAGTAGGTTTAAGTATCGGGAAGGCCTACCAGATAGGCAGGCGCTGGAACCTTGAATGGGAAGCCGGTGCGGGTGCCGTATGGCTGGCTTATGACAAATATCTGTGCAAACGCTGCGGGGACCTTGTCGGACAGGAGTACGGCTGGCATTTTCTTCCGACCCGTGCAGCTCTCAATGTCGTGTATCTTTTTTAAGCGGGAAGGATGAGGACTACAAGACGTATCATACCGTTTGCACTGCTCTCGGGCCTGCTCCTTTCCTGCGGATCGGAGCACCGTCTGGCACGCGTGCGCATCTCGCAGCCCGGGGTGAGGGAGGCGACAACGGATACGGCCTGCAAGGTGCCGGAACAGATAGCATGGACGGACGACAAGGGTGAGCGGCATATCGTCACGCGGGCCGAGAAAGACAGCGTGACCGGTGAGGAGATCACTTCCGTGGAACTGTCCGAAATTACCGTTATGGCCAGAAGCAAGCAGGTGGCTGAACGCAACGGGAAGATAAACCTGGATTTTGTCGTGACGGTTCCGGGAGAATTGGTCAGCAACAAGTGGCAACTCCAGCTGGCCCCGGTGGCCTACAAGCCTTCGGATACGTTATATCTGGACAGGATCTTCCTTTCAGGGGCTGACTTTGCCAAGATGCAGAAAAGAGGCTATATGCGCTACCAGGCGTTCATCAACTCCATCATACCCGACAGCCTGTACCTGCAGAAACTGTTCGACGGGAAAGGCTACAGGAAGGCACTGGCCGAACTGGAAGAGGAATACTTCCAGGCCTGGAAGCACGAGGTGCTGCAGAAAGAACGCTGGATTGACTGGTCGGACAAGGCCAATGCCCGGTTTGCCCTGTTCAACTGGCGTGTCGAGCAGAACCGGAGAGCCATCGCCGGCTACAATTCAATCCTGGAGCATCTTCCCGCCTACTGGATGACCAGGGAGCTTGAAGGGAAATATATCCCTTCCAGATGGAGGATGTTTGCCGAAGGCGGATATAAGATCCGTACCCGGAGCATCTCCCCTGAAGATTCCGCCGCCATCACGAGGCGTTTCACCGATTACGGCAAGATGGCGGAGAACCAGAAGAGAAAGGAACAGGCCGGTGCCATGTATGACAAATATGTGCGTTTTCCGTATGAGCCGGCCCGTCTGGATACGGTCATCCGGGAAGGGAACAAGTTCGTCTATTACTACAAGCAGGAGCTCCCGGCCACGGAAAACACGAAAAGGATAGATCTGACGCTTGACGGACTGATCCTTTCCAAGGACGAGACACGTACCCCGCTTCCGCCGTCGGACACGATCACCTATTTCATATCGAGCATGGTGCAGTTCCTTGACCGGACTCCCCGCTATAAAAAGAAAATTGTCACCCGCAAGGACGAGGTAAGCCTGCGCGCATACGTGGCCTATAAGACAGGCAGTACCGAGTTCCGGGAGGAAACCGGAAACAACAGGTCGGAAATCGACAAGGTGTTCAAGGCGATACGGAGCATAAACTATACAGGAGAGTTCCTCATAGACAGCGTGCTGATGACCGCGACCTCATCTCCGGAGGGTGATGCGGGGATGAATCTGTTCCTGTCCAGGGGACGTGCGACGGAACTGAAAAAGTACCTTGCAAGACGTACGGAGGATGCGGAAGGCGTTGACACCATCTTCCGCCCTGCATGGCGGGGGGAAGACTGGGAAAGGCTGCGCGGACTTGTCGCAAAAGACGACACCCTGAGACACCGGCCGGAACTGCTCCGGATCATGGAGGAAACAAGGAATCCGGACATCCGTGAGCACGCCCTGAGAAAATATCCGGAGGATTACAGGAGAATCCGGGAAAAGCATTATCCTCTCCTGCGCGGAGTGGAATTCCTGTTCCATCTCCACCGGCGGGACATGATTCAGGACACGGTTGTGATGCCGGTCATCGACAGCACCTATATGGCTGCCGTGCGGATGATAGAGGACAGGAGGTACAAACAGGCTCTTGCCCTGCTGGACGAGCACTACCCGGCAGACTATAATACCGCTGTCTGCCTCATGTCGCTCGGCTATGACGCCCGTGCGCTTGAGATCATGCGGGAACAGCGGGACACATCAGACCGGAACTACCTGCTCGCCATCCTGTACAGCCGCCTGGGGCGCAAGGAGGATGCCGTCAAGTCATATGTCAGGTCATGCGACCAGGATGCCGGCAAGATATGGCGCGGACGGCTGGACCCCGAAATAAACACGCTTATTGAAACTTATAATTTATACAAAGATGAATATTGACAGAAAAGTACTGGTACTTGCGTCATTCCCCGCAATAATGCTCGGCGGCTGCAATTTCAATGAGGACTTCTGCATCCGGGAAGGAGAACTTGTAGCCTGGTGCGATTTCAGCGGAATAAAGGAAAAGCCGCCTGTCCCCCAGGAAAGACACGTCATCCCTTTCGGAACGGATGTGCCGTATTCCGAAGGGACAACGTTCACACAGGATACACTCCGCTGGAGCCTGCCCCAGGGGGCATACAGGTTCCTGTTCTATACGGGGAACTATGAACTGCTGGACAGGAATGACTATCATGAGACGCGTCTGTCCGTCCGGACTGACACCATTGACGGGGAGGCGCACATTTCAGAGGTACAGAAATTCTGCTGTTCCTCGGCCTTCAGTGAAAGGCTTGAATACCGGAATCCCAAACGGGTAAGGATACAGCCTGCGGCTTTTGTCCAGAAACTGAACATAAAGATTAACGTGTCCGGCAACACCGTACCGTTGTCCGGCTTGAACTGTACCCTTTCGGGAATCTCTACGGCCAGGTATCTGGCCTCCCGTGAAAGGACCGGAACCGCAAGTGCGACCGCCTCCTTCGCAAAGAAGGCCGACAATGTATGGACGGCGGGCCTTTATGTGTTCGGATTCAGTCCGGCGGCAGAGAACATTCTTGCCGTAGAGGTTCTGATGAAGGAGGAGGACTCCGTATTCAATGAACGGCAGTCAGTTGACCTGACCCCGTATCTGCGGGGATTCGACGGTGACGAGATCTCGCTGGAGCTGGACCTGCACATCGGCAGGGAACTGGAGATTGGCGGGCCGGTCATCATCCCGGACTGGGAGGACACCCCCGAAACGGAATTTCCATAAGACTATAATTATAACAAAACCAAATCAACAAGAAAAATGAAAACAAGAATTATGATTTCGGCAGCGGTAATTGCCGCCGGGATGCTGGCTTCATGCAGCAACAAGGAAATAGTGGACGAACAACCGGAAACAGACGGGGTTTCAGCCTCCGTACTGAATATTGTGCCGACAGTCGGCACGGACACGAGGGCCGGCTTCGTGCCGAAAACCGAATGGGCGGTAAATGACGCCATGGGGCTGTTCATGTACAAGGCCACCGGATGGGGGGACGCCTATCCGCGTTATGACGCGCAGAACAACAAGTCCACAAAAACAGCGGCCGGATGGAGCCAGGCAAAACCCGTCTATCTTCTTTCGGACAAGGCGACGATATGGGCGTATTACCCATACAACCAGGCCGTCGCTGACGGTACCAAAGTCCCCGTTCCCATCAATGCGGGAACCTCTGTCGACTACATGTGGGGAAAGAGCACAAACCAGGTGTCGGTCATTGAAACGGATGCCGTCATTCCCATGAAACATGCATTGTCCCAGCTCGTCATCCGTCTGAAAGTTTCTCCGGAATATCATAATGACGGCAACCTGACATCCGCGAAACTGAAATCCAAGGCGGCCAAGTTCGGAACCTCGGGGACAATGAACCTGAACGACAACGGAAGGATCATCTTCTCCCCGACATCCACGGAACTCTCATGGACTCCCAACACGACCATTCCGGCACAGGGGAACCCGTCGGTAGACTTTGCCGCCGCAATCTATCCCATGAGCCTGGCATCCGGAGAAGTCAGCATGGAGGTCGTCATCGACGGGGCAACCTATACCTATTCCATTCCCCAGATAAGCTGGGAAGCCGGAAAGAGATATATCTATTCGATAACGATGCGCTCCAATGACGCGGAAATCGGAGGCGAGAACGGACAGTCCGTAACCATCGAGCCATGGGGTTCAAGCGAATCCGACGTAACGCTTGTACCGGTCAAATAAATTACAGAACAACAGGGGACTCCGGTCCCCGTCCTAAAAAAACAATCATGGTAAAATCAATAACAACGATAATCTGCGGCTTCCTTGTCCTGCTGTCCGTATCCTCCTGCCGGAAGGAACAGGAGGAGCCATGCCCGGAAAACGGCCGTGTCACCTTTACCGTCGCCCAAACGCGTGCCACCCAGGAAGGCACGTTCGAAAAGGGAAACTCCATAGGCGTATTTGCCATCGAGCCCAAGACCGGCGTGTACTGGGCCACAAATAACAAATACACCTATGACGGCTGGGCATTCAAACCCGCAACGGAAGAGGACAACATCATTGTGACGGTGGGGACCGATCTTGACTTCTATGTATATTATCCTTTCAAGGAGGGGCAGACAGACATCACCGCCATATCCCATGCCATAGGAGACCAGCAGGAAAAGTCCGGATGGCTTTCAGCCGATTTCCTGACAGCGTCCTATACGGACGTAATACAGGACTATACGATACCGCTGCATTTCGAGCACCGGCTGTCGACCGTGGAGGTCCGGGTGGAAGGAAGCGACCGCGTGGACGGCGCCCGTATGGAAAATGTGAAATACGGCAGCCGGTTCAACCTGCTTACCGGAAAAACCGTTACGGACGAGACCAGGGGAAACTATGCCATGTACAGGTACAGTTCCGGGAACCTCACCACGGTATTCCGGATGACCATACCCGCCCAGACCCTTACGACAACCTCCAATTACATAACCCTCACAGGAACTCCGGACATGAAGCTGCGCGGCACTTCCGACATGACCACCGAACCCGGCAGAATCCACAACTACCGGATAGATTACAAGATACGGATAACCGTCCTTGACTATCCGCAGGGTGGAAGCACCACAGGTGCGGGCCTGTACGACATGGGAAGCACCTGCACGGTCACCGCGTCCGTGAACGGCGGTTATGAGTTCGCAGGATGGTACGAGGACGGCAGGATCGTGTCGAATGACACACGGTACAGTTTCGAGGTACTGTCGGACCGTACACTCGAGCCCAGGTACCGTAATTATGGCGGCTGGTCGGTCACCCTTACGGCAAATCCCTCCGTCATCGGCTGGCAGGGCGGCAGATCTTCCCTTGTGGCGGGAGCCTCACGCGGAGTGTTCGTCAACGGAGTGGCAGAAAACACACAGACGGCTGTCCCCTCCCTCAGCGGAGGAGCAGAAGGATTCCTCCTTTCAGGGAATACGGTGACAGTGTCGGAAAACCCGTCAGGCTCATCCCGGAGCTGTGTGTTTACGGCAAGTCACGGAGGACGCTCGGCCACGGCCACAATCACCCAGGAGGGATCTCCGGTAAGCTATTATTTCAGCTATGCGGATGGCGGAACCAGCCATAGTGAGCGTGTCGAATCCAGTTCTGGTTCGTTTATTTTGGACATAACAAGTTACAAGAAGACGGGCAACTCTACAAAAGCCCTTTCCTGGAGCGCATCCGGTGACAGCTGGATTCATGTGAACGGCTCGTCGGTAAGCTACGAGGAGAATCCGGCAAAGGAAATACGTAGTGGAAATGTCACACTCACACAAGAGGAAAGCAACATGAAGCTGACCCTGACTGTCAGACAAAAGGGAAAGACTTCCATTGACATCGAACAATAACAAAAAATCAATTGAATGCGGTTATGAAAATAGACATATACAAACCGGTTGTCCTGTTCCTGCTACCGGCAGTCCTTGCGGGCTGCTCGGGTGAACGGGAGCCCTTCCCGCAGGGCGGGAAGGCCGGACTGAGGATAGAGAGCTGCTCCAGCCGTGGCGGAACTGACGGAAGTCCCACCCTTGTGAAAGATTTCGGAATGGTGCTGCTTGACGATACGGGCGGCGGTTATGCCGGAGCCGTAAACCCGCTGCATGTAACATACGGGGAAGGCTGGATCTTTCCGGAGGTCACACTCACGGAGACCCCCTGCAGGCTGTTCGCATTCTCCCCTTTCGCCGCCATCCCGGGAAAGGAGCTGCCCCTGAGCCTGGTCCCCCAGACCGACTACCTGGCATCCGGAGAGATACGCCTGGACTGGCAGAACCGGTCAGCGGACATAGGGATGGAACACCTGCTCTGCCTGCTGGAATTCACCATAGAGGGCAGCAGCGCGTGCACTCTGAGTGTGGAGGGGGTTCCTACAGGCGGCACTTATGACCTTGCCGGCGGCAAACTCTCGGCAGGGGAAAAAGGAACGGTCCCCTCGGATGGGAACACCGTCCTTCTGCTGCCGGGCAAGGCGGGAAACAACAGGGTCGTGATCCGTTTTCAGGAGAACACATACGGCTGGCTGCTGCCGGCCGTCACCCTGGAGGCCGGAAAAAGATATGGATATGCATTGTCCCTGGGCAAAGAAGGGGGACTCATTCTCTCCGGTGTAAGTGTCCGTCCCTGGCAGGAAGGAGAAGACTATAACGGAACTATCAAACCTAACAAATAATAACAAAATGAGAAATTTTACAGGAAAAAAATTGTTTCTGACTGTCATGTCTGCATCATATACACTCCGGGGATTCGCCCAGGATGCCCGGGGAGCGATCAATGATGTCCTGGACAGTTTTACACTACCCGTGTTCGGCGGTTTTATGCTTGGAGGTATCATTCTGGGCCTTATCCAGCAATGGGACAATATCATCGACAAGGAGAACAGGGGCACGCGAAAGGAAGGATTTGTCGCACTGGGCTGGTATGTCGGCTTTGCATTGCTGGCCGCAGTCGTGGTGTCCGCCGTAAAGAGTGCCATTTCCGGTATCAGCCTGTCGATATGAGATACAGGATCAGAAAAGGACTGGAGAGCCCCTGCATGATACGGGGGCTTCTTTCCGGGGACTACTGGATATTCGTCGGCTGTTGTTCCGCCGCTTTCGTCCTGTTCTTCCTCGGCATCCGTGCGGGGATATCCGCAGGCAACTGGAACCTGCCGGTCCTGGTGCTCGTCATCTCGCTGCCCACCCTGCCGCTGCTTCTATACAAGCTGAAAAGAAAGGCACGGCCCCAAAAGTTCAAGGAGACGGGAAAAGAGATAAACATCAGTAATCTGGACATAAACAGGGTATTAACAAAAAAGGAGCATAATGAAATCAGAAGAGGCATACAGCATACTTGACATTGTCAGTGAATCGGAGGGACAGGGCGTCGTCCTGACCCGCAGCGGCAGCATATGCGTTTCTTTCGAACTCCGGGAACCGGAATGCTATTCCCTGACTCCGGAGGATATCGACAGGAGGGACGGCATGTTCCGGGAAGCCTTCAAGTTTCTCCCGGACGGCACATATGTGCACAAACAGGATGTGTTCCTCAAGGAAAGGTACTGTCCGGACATTGCCGGCGGTTCTTTCCTTGACCGGGCCGATGCGCGGCATTTCCGGGGACGACTGTATGTCAGCCATACCTGCGTCATGCACTTTGTACTTTCCGGACTCAAAAGTCTTGAGAAGGCCTACATATCCTCACCCCTGTCCTATAAGGAGAACCTCCATAAGGAGGACCTCGCCAGGCTCGATGAATTCCTCGAGGGAGTTGACAACGCCGTCGGCATCATCCGGAGCATGCGTGATACGGAGATAGCCCCGATGTCAGGGCAGGAAATGCGGGACTTCACGGCCGGATACACCACCCTGTTCGACGCCCCGGGGGCGGTTGTGGACATACATGCCGACACGGAACTCCGCACAGGAAAGAAACGGGCACGCTGCTTCGCCGTCTGCGATGAGATCTTTCTCCCTGACGGCAGCCTGGATTCCTGTGTACGGGACGACTCCCTTCCTCCCGCCGGCTCCCTGCTGTACCATCCGATGCTGGAGCAGCTTGGGATGTACCTGCCGTACAACCACATCGTGAACCAGGTGGTTTTCTTTGAGGGGAACGGACGGCTGCGCGAACGGATCGCCCGCAATATCGACATTTATGGAAGCAATTCCGGCATGAGCAGGTCCATCAAGGTACAGTACCAGAAACTGGACGAGCTCCAGCAGGAAATCCTTGAGGAGAACGAGACACTGGTACGCAGCTTCTTCTCGGTCTGTGTGTTCGACGAGTCGGAGGCCGAACTGGAGAAGGCCGACAAAAAGATCAGGGAGACGCTCAACCTGGCCCGTCTCGGGTATTATATTCCCGGATATGAGAACCTGGCTGCGGTGCATTTCGCCTGCGTCCCCGGCCAGATCCACCTGATGCCGCGGAAATACCTGTTCCTGACCACCCTGCCCATAGCATTGTGCTTCTTTCTCCAGTGCGGCAGTTTCAGGAATGACAGCGAGGGTATCTATGTGCATGACAGGATGTACCAGGTCCCTCTGAGAAAGGACATCTGGGATGCGGGCAAGAAGAGGGTCAACGCCCGTAACGGGATGGTCATAGCCGGAACCGGCGGCGGCAAGTCCGCCTTTACCCTGAACCTCACCCAGCAGCTCATCGAGCAGGACTATACGGTCGTGGTGGTCGAGTTCGGAAAGAGCTTCAGCCAGCTCTGCAGGCTCTATCCGGACATCTCCCTGCACGTGGACTACGACGGCAGGACGGCGCTGGGCATCAACCCCTTCGACCTGCAGGGGGAGGAACTGGACAACGGAAGCATCGAGATGCTCTCGGGAGTCGTGCAGAAATACTGGAGGCACATGTTCACAAAGGACGAGTCGGAGAAGGAGGTGGCCCTCACCCGTTTCATCCAGGATTATTACGAGAATGTCCGTGAAGGGCACAATTTCGAGAGTTTCTACAACCACGTGACGGAACATTACCCCGAGATTCTGGCAAGGAAGCACATCCCCAAAGATTATTTCTCCCTGGAGTCCTTCAGCCTGAACTGCGGCGAGTTCCTGCCCGGCAGACGCTACGAGAACGTATGCAAGGATACGGGAACGGACTTCTCGGGAAAGAAGTTCATCGTGTTCGAACTGACGCAGATCAAGCAGGACAGGTTTCTGAGCAACCTCGTGATGGGCATGATATTCACCGTCATACAGAAGAAGCTGCTCAGTGACCGGAGGAAACGGGGCGTCCTGATCTTTGACGAGTACGGCGAGACCGCGCAGATGGTCGATACGGCCACGGGAACCGGGATACACAGCTCCGTGGCCTTCTGCTATCAGAAGATCAGGAAGGAGAACGGGGCGGTGTACACCATCATCCAGAATCCCGACCAGCTGCCGGAGAACGAGCACACAAAGAACATCATAGCCAATACGGACATGCTGTTCGTGCTCCCCACCAAGGAGGTCATCTACCAGTCCGTCATAGACAGGTTCAGGCTGACCCATCCCGGACAGATAGCCCTGATGAAGTCCATGAGGAACAATTTTTCGGGACAACGGCCCTATTCGGAGTGTTTCATGCGGCTGGGGGAACATTACGCCACCGTCACCCGCCTGGAGTTCTCAAGGGAGAAATTCCTTGCGTTCCAGACGGAGGGGGAGATATGGTCGGACCTTGAGGAGAAGAACCGGAGGATGTCCATGGAGGACGCCATAGAGGAATATATAAGGGAACATCAATAAGAAACAACAAAAACAAGAACAAATGAAGAAATTACTTTTATCCATGCTCGTGCTGATGACGGCGGCAACCGCATCCGCACAATGGGCGGTGGCGGACGCGCCCAACCTTGCACAGAACGTCAAGAACTTCTCGGAACTGCAGAAACAGGTGGGCTACCTGAAGGAGCAGAAAGACCGGCTGGACGAGACACTGGACATGATGCGCAAGGTCAACTCCGTCATCTCCAGCTGTGAGACCGCCAAATCAATCATAGAGAGACAGGGAAGGCTGTCAGAGAAGTGCATAGACCTGGTAACGAACAAAAAACTGGGCACGTCAACCCTGCAGACGCTCACATCCAGCCTTGACCTGGTCATGCTCAACAACACACGGCTCATCAGCCTGTCAAGGACCATACTCTCCACAAGCGTGAAGATGAACGACTCCGAGCGGCTGGCCGTCCTGCAGGAGATAGAGAGACAGACCATCGAGCAGGAAAGGAAGGTCTCAAAGGTATCCCGGATCATATCCCAGTATGAAAGACTGAAGAGAAACCTGAGATAGACATGGAAGAGGCATACAGCAATCTGAACAACGCATACCTGCAGATCAAGGGGATGATAGTGGTGGAGGGATTCTATGCCCTTGTTGCCGGATTTGTGATTACCACCTTTGTATTCAAGCTTGCGGGTATCATCAAGGAGATGGTTCACGAAGGCAAGGGATTCAATGCAAAACAGTTTTATGAGCTGGGCAGGGAGTACATCCTCTGCATAGCCCTCATCTGCATCATGCCCGTGTTGCTGGACACGCTTGAGACCGTACTTGCATACGCCGCGGACAGGCTGATGGAGTCGCTCGCCGCCGGAGGGGTCTACAATCCGGACAATATCTGGAAGAAGCCGATCGAGCAGGCCTTCGACGACCTGATGAACAGTGACATCATCGACATAGCGGTCAACGGGCTGGACACGACCTTCAACTCCCTGCTGGCGGGAGCGGTGGGCAGCTTCGGGGGAGTCGCATACGACTACCTCATGCTGGTGTTCCTGTGCACGCGCTATCTCATCCTGATACTGCTCGAGGTCATATCGCCCCTGGCGATAGCCTGCCTGTACAACAGCGACACCCGCAGTTCCTTCTACACATGGGCCAGACAGATGGTCGGGTGCTACATGCTGTATCCGGGATTTGTCATCGCCAGCGTGTTTTCTGATCTGATTGTAGTGAACTATGTACAGCAGCGCCCCTGGTCGATAACGCTCATGGTGATATTTTCCTTCCTGCTGAAACTGGCGATGCTCGCCACGGTGAAAGCAACGGTTAACAAATGGTTATAGCTGATATGATGGACATAAAGAACATACTTAAAGATTTCTCCCGCCTGGCGGAAGCCAGAAAGAACCATACGTTCCGCACCAGGCTGGTATTCATATTCTGTGCCGCCACAATAGCGATGGTGCTGTTTTTCAGCTACAGGGTGGTGAACAGCGCGATGGACAAGATCCTGGTCGTCAATGAAGGCGGGGAACTGCTCCGCTTCAAGGCCATGCAGCAGGATCTGCTGTATGAATCCCTTTTAAAGAACCATTGCTACCATACGGCCTATTATCTGAACAGTTTCGACAGGCTCTCCCTGCAGGAGAACCGGGCACGCGCCCTGTTCCTGGTCAACAAGCCGGACGCGAACACCATATTCGCCAAATACCAGGCTGACAGGGGGTACGGCGACGCCCTGGAACTCGGAGTGGTCTACAGGACGGAGTTCGAGAAGATGCTCTCGGTATCCGTCAGCGGGGACGAGTATCACGTCACCTTCTCGTCAGTCCTGAGCATCATCAACGGAAATGATGTCAGGAAGATACGGATTCTCAGCGAGGGTACCGTCATACGTACCACGCCACGTTTTCCGGAGAACACTTCCGGATTTTTCTTCCGGACATACAACCAGCAATACGAGATGCCATGACAAAAACTGAAAGGAGCAGAATAGTGGCGCTGGGGGGTATAGGAGCCGTGATCATCCTGCTGGTATGGGGGATCATCGCCACATTACCGAAAAAAGAGGACGGCAGGGAGGAAGAAGTGAGGCTGCGCTCTGAAATCAAGGACAACTTCACGCTCAAAGACATGCTCGGGAGTGTGGAAAAGGAAATGGAGAACCGGAGAGAAAACCGCATGCCCGGTGGAGGGAATTACGGAATGGATGAACCGGAGGACACCGTTTCCCCGGAAAGCGAGATACAGCGCATCCGGGAACTGATCAGACGCAACGAACAGACCCTCGGAAGCGGTCCGCTTTCTGGAACGGAACAGCCCGCCCCCTCCGCCTTCAGGGAGAAGGAGACGACGGACGGTGAGGAGGAGAAACCGAGGAAGACGGAACCGGAAGACACGGTTCCCGAAGAGACTCCCCGGAGAGGATTCAACAGCGTGCGCCTTGTCCGGCAGGACGAGAGGAACGTCATACGGGCATTCGTACATTCCACACAGACGGTCATGGTCGGAGCGACGCTGAAGATGCAGCTGGCGGAGAACTGCCTTACGGACGACGGACAGCGCATCCGCAAGGGAACACCGGTGTTCGGGGAGGTGACCGGAATCGACGGGGAACGGGTACTGGTCAAAATCACCTCGGTGAATCTGGCCGGGAACATACTTCCCTTTGAAAAGGAGGTGTATTCCGAGGATGCCATGGAAGGCATATACGTTCCGGGAAATGCCAAGGCGGAAACCATCAAGGAGGCGGAAGCCGCGGGTGTCAGCGGAACGAACACAAGTATTTCCGGGGGACTTGACATGGGAAGCCAGATAGTGGCGGGCGCGGCGAACAGCGTCATCAACGCGACCAAGTCGGCCGCAAGCAAGAATATCCGAAAGATAAAGGTGACCATCAAGACGAACTACCGGATACTACTGAAGGATGCAAAAAAATAGAAATACAGATTAAGCAGGAAAGGATAAGGACAATGGCGAAAGTATATGTGGCAAGCAGCTGGAGCAACGAATACCAGCCACGGATCGTGGCTTTTTTAAGAGAGCGGGAACATGAGGTGTACGACTTCAGGAACCCTGAAAGAAAGACGGATTTCCGCTGGTCGCAGATCAGCGGAAACTGGGAGAAGATGGAGACAGACGAGTACCTGGACGCACTGGAGCATCCGCTGGTAGAAGCGGAATTCAGGTCGGACTTCGATGCCATGCGGCGGGCCGATATCTGTGTGCTTGTGCTCCCCTGCGGAGCTTCAGCACATTCCGAGGCAGGATGGATGAAGGGGACCGGAAAGAAAGTGATAGTGTATCAGAACCGGTCGCAGAGACCGGAACTGATGTACAAGCTCTTTGACGGGATATTCCCAACGGTTGCGGATGTGACACGCTTCCTGAAAGAGTTTGACAGATTGAATAACTTAAAAACTGTATGATATGGAAGAACTTTGGAACAAGCTTGGGGCTTGGGGATATGCTGTCCCTATCCTTATGTTACTCTGTTTAAATATACTCTTGTTTACTGACATCTTTGAAAAGATTATAATAAGATGTTGGGGATATCTAGAGAATATTATAGAGAAAACAAAAAGGAAAAAATATTAGTAATCTATGTCATTTTTAGGATTTTCTTTCTTTTTAAAAGTTAATATTATTCCTGCGATACCGCAAATTAGATATTCTAAGAACAGTAAAAAGCATAACAGTGTCATTTTTGATACATAGGACCAACCAGCTAGATGCAGATAGACGCATAGGCAGACAGTAGCTGTCAGTAACAACAACGGAGCGTAATAAAAAGCAGGATACCTGAAAGATATAGCGGATAGTGGTATTCCGATTCCCGTATATAGGGCAGAACTGCCTAATGTGAAAAAGATCTGTTCATATACGGAAAGCTCCCGGAAGAAATGGGTGAAATAAAACAAGAATGGATATAACATGAAAGTACATCCCAAAAAGCAAATAAGGATCTTGACATAAACGGAACCTATTTCAAGATCTTTCAGTAACTGGTTGTAATTTGTAGACATAACGGTTGCTTTTAATTAATAACTGAATTGCAAAAGTAATAAAATCCTGGCAAACTGCTTTTACAGGCTATTTGACTGAGGATAATATTTAGTAAGAATGAAACAAAACCGAATTTACATCACAGGGATACTTCTCCTGAGTTTTCTTTCAGGGAAAGCGCAGAAAATAGAGGAACTTCCGGCTGTTCCCCTACAGATAGGATACGAGAAGACCCTGCACCTGATATTCCCTATCGAGGTGAAGTATTACAGTATCGGCGGTGACTATGTCATCGGTGAGAAAGTCGGGAACTGCCCGGAGATCATACGCCTGAAAGCGGCCGAGGAGAATTTTCCGGGTGAGACTACCCTGTCGGTGGTGACAGCCGACACGAAGTTCTACTCCTATGCCATCAGCTATAACGCCCACCCGGTGGAGAGCTATGTGCGTGTGGACGGCCAGGCGCCCGCGCCCCATACACTGCCGGTGGGAAAGGACAGGCAGATGTTCCTCATTTTCCCGGCCGGAATCACCTATGTGGACTATGGCAGTACAAATGTGGAGGTTGAAAAGGCCGAGGGAGTGGACAACATCCTGGCAGTGAAAGCCACCGGAGAGTTTACGGAAGACACGAACATCTCGGCAGTGGTCGAAGGGGGGAAATTCTACACTTTCAATCTCCATTATGCCCCTTTCCCGGAACGTTTCAGCTTTGTCATTGACAAGGAAAAGACGCAAAGGGTGGCCATCCTTGACGAGAGGGAACGGTCAAGCGAACAGAAGGAAAGGATCAGGCAGGCAATCTCGAAAAGGATTCCCCTGGACCTGGGACTGAAGGACAAGAACGCCGGCATGGAGTTCGAGGTCGGAAACATCTTCATCGACGGGGACATCCTGCTGCTGCGAATGACGCTAACAAACCGCACACAGATAGGCTATACGACGGATTTCATGCGGTTCTATATCCAGGATGCAAAGATTCACAAGAAGACGGCGGTGCAGCAGATCGAGCAGAACATCCTGTTCGCTTTCGACTACCCGGAGGAGATACCTGCACATGAGAGCCGGACGTTCACGGTGGCCATGAACAAGTTTACCATTCCTGACAAGAAAAGGCTCATCATCGAGATCCAGGAGAGAAACGGCGGCCGGCACTTTCTGTACAAACTTAAAAACAAGTCACTTCTGGGAGCGGAAGAAGTGTTCAGAAGCCTGCAGGAGCAGAAAACGGAAGATGAAGCGGACAGGATATTAAGGAGGATATCCAGATGAGATTGCTGATGCTCATATTGTTCTTCCCCTTTTCTTTCGAGGGGGAAAACGGAAGGGAACTGCTCGATACGGCACTGGAAAAATGCAGCCGTCTGGAAAGCCTGGAAGCTTGCCGGGACATACTTTACCGGTACGGGGTGGCAGACAGGCTCCCTCTGTCATGTCCCCTGAAAGACAAGTTCAGGATAAGCAGCCCGTATGGAGGCAGGATTCATCCCATAACGGGAAAACATAGTTTTCATTCGGGAATCGATATGGCGGTGGAACTGGCCGCACCGGTCCATGCCACCGCTTCCGGTACGGTCGTTTTCGCAGGAAGGAAGGGAGGCTATGGAAGATGCGTCATCATACGGCATTCCTACGGCTTTGAAACGCTTTACGCACATCTGGCGGCTTACTATACGACGGAGGGCAAAAAGCTCGGGAAAGGGGCTGTTATCGGCTTTGTCGGGAGCACGGGCAGAAGCACAGGCTATCATCTGCATTATGAGATAAGAAAGAACGGTAGAACTATAAAACCATACTGGTATGGATATGACAATTCAGGAAGAGATTGAACAGCTTGTATTAAGATGCATCGCCGCCGACGGACTGAAGGCATGCCCGAAGGATATTTCCTTTCTTGAGAAATACAGGCTGAAGAACCTGTACTTCCTCTCCGTGAGGTATCGGATGGAAGGAACTGACTGCCCGGAACTTGACCGGAGGGCGGAGGGGCTGATCAGATGGAACATTTATTCCACGGATTTCCCACTCCTTCGCCGGGTGTATGCCAGGGAGGGAAAGGAGGCGTTGATGAGATGCCTGTACCTGGAGGAGGGGTATTTCCGCAGATTCCTGGAACAGACCGGACTGGAGGAGAGGATATGACGAGCCTTTCCGTTGTCAGCTACATAGAACGGATCAACCGGATGTACAGGCTGATCCGGAAGGAAAGTACCGGCAGCCGTGCGGAACTGGCCGGCAGGATGCGGGTGAGTGAACGGACCGTCAGCAACTACCTGGAGGAACTCCGGCTGATGGGGGCTGACATAAGGTTCAGCAAGACACGCAATACTTATTATTTTTTCAACCGGTTCGTACTTTATGCGACGTTCGAAGCCCGCATCGATGCCGACGTGCTGGACGATAAGAAAAAGAAATGATACATACAATTATAATAAACCTTTAAAAAAGAATGAAGTATGAAACAAGTTAAATTTTTACTGTTGGCGGCGTTCGTGGCCATGTTCACAGGCTGCCAGAATGAGGAGATAATGGAACAGGATTCTGAAAAGGACGAACCGGTCCCTACCGGTGATACACGTATCATCATCGAAGGCGAGGGAATGCTGGAAACCTCAGCCCGCTCTTCAGACGGAAGGGTTGATTTTACCGGGGGGTATGCCACTGGAGCAGGACTGTATGACGGACGCAAAAATGTTCCTGTTGAAGCCCATCCTGATGCAGGATATGAGGTGAACTATTTTTATGGAGGGCCGGCTAATCAACCTAAGAAATACGATTATGCACAATCCGGGACTTCAGAGTTCGATGTTGACTTAGGAGGTCAGGACCATACTTTCCATTGTGGATTCAAGGAAAAAAAACGCACACTGACGATCAATGCAGGTGAAGGCGGAACAACTAATCCGAAAGGAACAAGGGAATATCAGGTGGAAAAGCCGATCAGTATTACGGCTACTCCGGAGAGTGGGTATGAATTTACAGGCTGGACAATTATAGGTGGTGATGTAACTATCGAAAATCCAGGCAGTTCAACCACTACCGCCACCCTGCATGGTTCCAACAGTACTATTACAGCCAGTTTCAAGCAATCCATAAGAAGTATCACGATTAATTTGGATAGATTTTACAGCTCAACTTCAAGTACGAACAGTGGTAAAAGTTATGAATATTTGACCGTGTCATCCACAGATTGTTCCGGTATAATATGCAGGATATATGGACAGACCAAAAACGACATGGACAATATGGATGAAGTGAGCTATCCTGTGCGGATAGAGCAGAACCAAAAGGTTATGTATGCGTATTCAGAATGGGAAACAATAAATCAGGATGGGGATACACGGGAAAAAAGTGCCACTCCGCAGTCTTTTGACATTATAATAGACAATGCTATGGTACTCTCAAACATCAAATCTCCGTCAGGCAAGCAGACTCTTGATTTCGGTGAATTTGATGGCAAGGAGATAACAGGTGTTGGATATAAGATAACTTTCCAATTCACATCTCATTGGGAATAGAAACAATAAAGAGGATGGGATAAAACCCGGATATGCGGGAAAATGAAAGATTATAATAGATAAACATGAAATAGCCCTGTCATTACTCTAAACTAGAGTGTGGCAAGGCTATTGTCATTGCAGACGAAAAGGATCAAAAAACGGAATGGAAAAAACTTTTTCTCTAGTTAAAATATTTTCTAAAATAGTAGAAAAACCATCCACATATATGATGTCTTTCTTGAAGAGATTAAGACAGCCTAAAAGTATAGTGAATAGAGTACATCCATTGTCCTTTATCTACTCCCAGTGATGTTAAAGACAGCCGGCCTTCTTTTCTGATTCTTTATTCATTATTGGCAAACATATTGATATCAAATACTGACATTCTTGAATCTGTCCGTCTTACAGGATTTTATCTGGCAATATAGTAACCGACCTGATAAAATAAAAGGAAACCACCGGTACATATCTGACCATGGTGGTTTCCTTGTCAATCTAAATCACAGCTGGGAAATCCATTGTTACTACATCTACCATCCCGGATTCTGTGGTAACAATTGCGGATTTCTCTGAAGTTCTCCTGTCGGAATCGGATAAAGGTACATCTTGTCCTCCCAAGTACGGCTTTTTCCTGCCTGATATGAAAGGTCAGGATTCGTGTAGTTGGGATATACAATGGCCAGATTACCGTCAGGTTTTCTTTTTCCCACATAAGTCAGTACATTATTGAGCAGTTTACCGGCTTTCCAACGTTTCAGGTCATTGAATCTGAAGCCTTCTCCTGCCAACTCAATGCAGCGTTCACGACGGATCTCTTGCAAAACAGGACTCAGGCTGTATCCCCAGTCCGGCCATTTGGGATCGGTAAAACCTACATTTACTGTCAGGTGAGGCATTCCAACACGGTCTCTTAATTGGTTGACAGTTCTATCCAAATCCGCATTGGTGATGGTATTCAATTCCGCTTTTGCTTCCGCATTGATCAGCAGGGTTTCTGCATAACGGTAAGCGATCCCATCGAAGGAGCTTTTCATATACAACGCCTGTGAGTATATGGGATTGAATCCTTTGATAGGTCTGTATCCTGTAAAACAGTGCTGGGTGATAAACTCATCCTCATTCACCACAAAAGTAGAGTCCTTCAGGTCATCTGTCACGTTTGTCGGAAAATCGTTGGTGAGGATCAGCTGTTTCAGACGGGGGTCACGGTTGGCCGTTTCCTTTCTCATTGTTTCATCGCCTAAATATTTATTACTTAGTGAAATGGGAAGCCCGTCCGAACAAAGGAAGCTTTCTACAAAACTTTTGGAGAAACCGCATCCGGCCTCACGTCCTGCAGCTGCCATGTTGTGTTCACGTATGTTCGTCTTATAATCCACGTAGAGGACGGCCTCTTTCAGGTCGCTCTTGTCGTCTATGCGGTACATATTGAAATAGTCTTCTTGTGGATGGCCCGTATTATAGATTTCATATCTTCCTGATGTGATAAGCTTGTCACTCTCAGTTGCAGCCATTTGCAACCACTTTTCTGCTTCTGAGGCATATTCCAATTCGTCATGGTATTTATAATGGGTACCTTCATTCAGGCAGAAACGTGCCTTTACGTGTCTGGCTATGTCCTTATTCAGGCGGTTGGCTTCTTCACTGCCTGCTTCCGGCAGCCATTGGATGGCGAAATCCAGATCTTCGATGATTTTCTGGAACACTTGGTTTCTCTTCATTTTCGGACCGTACAGTTCCTCGCTGTCCACATTCAGGTCAACTTCCAGCCAGGGCACATCTCCCAAAAGCTGAATCTTGTTGAAATATTCCAGCGCACGGAAGAAACGCATTTCGGCTACATAAATGTTGACATCCGCTTCGGCAGCCTGCACACTCTGATAATGTGTCATGAAATAATTGATGTTTCGAATGTTCTGCCAGCTTGATTTTTGCCATACGCCACCTTCTGTAGGCACGACATATTGTCCCCATAGGAAAGAATTGATATTGTTGGGAACCTGGATATCACTGTCCGTGTCATCCAGAACACTGACTCCTCCCGGTATCAGACCATAAAAGGCATTGGCATAGGCTTTCAGGTCATCGACAGATACCCAAAAACTCTGGTCGTTCAAATTTTGCGGACCTCTTTCCAGAAAAGAGTCATTACAGCCTGTCAGAGACAGGGCAGCCGCCATATAAAGTACATATTTCAGTTTCATAAAAGTTTTGTGTTAAGATTAGAATACAACATTAAGTCCCAAAGCCAGCGATTTCTGCTGCGGATACTTGTATGGATCGTCCAGCTCCGGGTCAAATCCTTCCGGAGTATGCTTGAAAGTCAGCAGGTTCTCTCCGGTGAAATATACGCGGCATTTCTGTATTCCCCATTGTTTGGTCAGGGAAACAGGCAGGGTATATCCGAAAGACAATGATTTGAGACGCAGGTAGGATGCGTCAAGCAGATAACGTGTCTGGTTTTGACCTAAAGCCTGGCTGCCGTTGAAACGTGCCACCGGAAGCCAGCCCCCTGCATTGTCTTCACGCCAGTAATCGTTACCTACAGCTGTAGGAACCTGCCACATGCTTCCGTATTGCCATTTAAATGTATAGGGGAGCATCAGGTCACGTTTTCCGACACCCTGGAAGAATATTCCTAGATCAAAGCCTTTCCAGTCCGCCGAGATATTGAATCCGTAACGGTAACGCGCCTTGTTGTTACCGATAATCTTCATGTCACCCGGCTTGTCAACCGTATTCTCTCCATTATCCACGACACCGTTGCCGTCAATATCCATAAATCTGATATCACCGGGGACCTTGCTGATTCCGCCGTCCAGCTTGGACTGGTCAGGAGCCGAAGCTATCTCATCGGCAGACTGGAACAGGCTGGATTCATATCCCCAGATGTCACCGACTATCTGACCTTCATAATATGGAGAAGACAATGACTTGGTCGGATTGTCATATTTGGTGATTTCTGCTTGGGTGTCAGAGAGATTGAATCCCACACTGTAATGCAGTCCGTTGTCCAGCTGGTCATTCCAGGTCAATGCCAGTTCCCAACCGCGTGTTACCATATCGGCGGCATTCTCCAAGGGCTCACTCATACCTAGGATATTAGGCAATATTCTACCCGGTCCCAACATATCGGTCGTTTTACGCTGGTAATAGTCGAATGTACCCTTCAAACGGTTCTGCAGGATGACAAAGTCAAGTCCCAAGTCCCACTGGGTAACCTTTTCCCAGGTAACGGTATTGCTTACAAGACCACCGGGCAATACGTATTGGGGCTGTTTCCCCCCCATGATATATCCCAAGGTACCAGTTCCGTAATTGGACAGGTAAGCGTACCACCCATTGTCCAAAGCCTGGTTTGCCAGACTACCGTAAGAGGCTCTTATCTTCAATTCATCAAAAAATCCGTTAGTGGGTTGCTTGAACCAGCTCTCTTCCGATAATTTCCATCCCAGAGAGAAGGAAGGACTAAATACGGAACGGTCATCTTTCGGGAATTTGGACGACAAGTCATAACGGCCGTTCACCTCCAGCAGATAACGGTCTGCAAAACTGTAGTTTACACGGAAGAAACCGCTTCTTGTGGCCCAGCTGTCATCCGAGTTGCCAACATATTTCTCTCCGGTAGCGGCGTTCATTGAGGGAAGGTCATTGGAGATAAGCTCATCCCGGCTTGCCGAGAAGCCACGGGTATGCTTGGTTTCCTGATTGTAACCGGCCATTACTTTAAAATAATGTTTGCCCAAAGTTAGTTCATAGTCACCGAACAGGTTGAAAGCGTTGTATGTATCATTGGCCTGGCTTTCTGACACGCCGCTTGGCCTGGAGTGTTGGAAAACCTGTAAGAATTTGCCATCTATACCGTATTCGTTGAATGTTTTTCTGTGTACCTTGCCATGTTCCGCATAATAGTTGAATGTATAGTCCATGTTGATTGTCAGTCCTTTCAATGGGGTAAGTTTCAAGGCAAGGGTGTTCCAGAAGTCATTCTTCGTGGTCTTACGTGAACCCATCTCATCCAGAACTGCGGCAAAGTTGGTGTAATTACCTTGACCTGACCAGTTACCATCAGGATGTTTTACAGGCATGAGAGGTTGTGTGTCGTTACCGATCCATGACTCTCCGTGCACGGCATCCTGGGCAAGTCCGTCCAGTTCGGTACGGATATAGCTTGTTTTCATGGATACGTGCATCCAGTTGTTGATGTCATAATTGATATTGTTCACCATATTGAACTTACGGAAGCCCTCATCCCCGTAACGCATCAGTGATCCCTGGTCCATATAACCCACCGAGGTATAATAAGTGGCCTTGTCGCTACCACCGTTAATATTTACATTATACTTTTGGACAGGGTAAGTTTTCTTATACATCTCTTTCATCCAATCCGTATTTCCGCAATAGGCATATTTGCCGGCCTGACAGTTTCCGTACTGCCAGCTGCTGGGGTCCTTTGCCACAAAGACCGGAAGGTTGTTGACCGGATCATAGAAATAAGCCTCTATATGCTCCATTTCCTCCTGACTGAGCAGGTCACGGCCGCTGGTCGTATTGTTTGCGGCGTTCATCCAGTGCGCATATTCCATGGAATTCATATATTCCGGACGGGTTGTCGGGCTGTTGAATGAGACAGATGCATCGAATGACACTTGTGTAGGCATATTCTTGCGGCCGCTCTTGGTTGTGATAAGGATAACACCATAAGCGGCACGGGCTCCATAGATAGAGGCAGAAGCTGCATCCTTCAATACAGATACGCTTGCCACATCTTGCGGATTGATCAGGTTCGGGTCCATCTGTACTCCGTCAACCAAAACCAGCGGGCTACCACCGTTGATGGACGTTTCACCGCGGACATTGAAGCTTGAGCCTTTTCCCGGCTGTCCGCTGGTGGTGATGTTCAAGTTAGGGATTGTTCCTTGCAAACCTTGTCCCAGATTGACGATGGGACGGTCTGCCAGCACTTTGTCATCGACGGCAGAAACCGCACCGGTCAGATTGGCTTTCTTGACAGTCGCATAACCTACAACAACAACCTCGTCCAGGGTCTTGCTGTCTTCTTTCAGTGCTATTTTCAAGGGCTTGCCCTCCCATATGATTTCAGAGTTCATATAACCCACATATGAAACGACAATGACATCACCCTTCTTTACGTTTGGAATACTGAAATCTCCGTCCAGTCCCGTTATTGTTCCGTTCGTTGTCCCTTTGACAACAACAGACGCACCGATGACGGTTTCACCGTTCTGATCCACAACCACTCCCGTACAAGCATTGTCCTGTTGTACAGAATGCATTTCTACAGCCGCTGCATGAGGGGCGGCCTGAACATATCCGGTAGAAAAGCCGGATAAAAGTAACATAGCGCTTACTAACTTTAGTCGCTCTTTTTTCATAGCTTTAATATTTGAAGATGTGTTTTATGAAAATTTATCTGTGATTTCTATTTCGGTTTTAAGCAGTTTTTCTAATTATGATTTTTTCAATTAACAAGTTAATAAATTCGCTCTTTTTTAAAGGTTATTTTATTTTTCAACGCAAATATATAAATATTGATTAAAATACAATCCAATATTTATAAGATTTTTTAGAGAAAAAATACCGTTTGCGTAAACGGTAAAAGAAATTCCTACACCTGTAACGCCAAAATAAAATTTATCTGGTAGTATAATTATGGTCGTATCTAATAGTAAGTGTACGGGAAATAATACTTAATAAAAAGATTACTTTTACCGTTTTTTCTGTCAATGGTAAAGAGCTGAGCAGAATCAAGAAAGGCATAGGCAGATTTACTGCTTCCCTAATAAAATACAGTATGAAGTACATGGAGAGTGATTAGTATGATTATAATGTATTATATCGATTTGCTTATTGAAACGTATTCACGAACGGAGATAATGCTTTTCAAGATACTGGAATACTAGAATATTATTGTACGTATGATAACATCGGATTATTTTACTACAAAAGTTAAGTTCTTCTTAAATACGTGATGAAAGACAATCCTCTATACCATATAAAACTGTTCGGGTATAATAGACATTACCTTTTAGATCAATTTGATCTGGTTTAATGAATAATTTGTTTATAATTCAAGATTAATCTTCTTGAGAGTTAATTCATAACTTTATAATAGGAATGAGAAAATAAAGTCCCGGTGCATCACTGCAGCGAGACTTTTCCACCTTAAATTCATCTTATGTCATTTCAATGAATTACATTTCCATTCCGGCATCCGTTGTCAATTCCTTTATCCGGACCAACTGCCTGTCCAGAAAATAATCTGTATACAGACTATATGTTTCGTTTTCATAGAAACTGATCAGCCCCTTGCGGTAATTCAGAATATCGGCATCTTTTGCTGAATAGACCGGAATCAGTCCGGCATTCATCATCACAATGCTTTCCACAAGGCGTGCCGTACGTTTATTGCAGTCGATGAACGGCTGTATCCGTGCAATGTTGCAATGGAGATACACAGCACGTTCAAGGGGATTCTCCAGTTCCGTCTGCCGGTAAAGCACCTCGCTTAGTTTGAAACGTATCTCATATACATCCCGGGGAGGCACATAATCAGTTCCGGATATTCTTACCGGACGTGTGCGAAACAGTCCGGCTTCCTCATCGGAAACCAGGCCGGAAGACAGCCCGGAATGCAGACGGAGCAGAGTACGCTCATCTATTATCTCGGTATTCTTCCCTTTATGGATATACTCCATTTCAGAAACAAAAAGATTATGCAGGTTCTTCAGCATTTTGGCATCCTCGTATCGTTTTTCCGATGTTATGCCATCTTTCAACAAGGCCTCTGTTTCGACGTATGTATATGTATTCCCTTCAATCTTTCCGGAATAATAGCACCATACAACTGCCAGATTCCGGATATCGGAAGAAGTCAAGTCCGATAATTTTGAAAGCGGAGATTGAAGTATCTGCTCTGCTTTTCGCAACTGATTGTCTGTAAATATATTCATGATATATAAATTTTAATGCCAACTTTGTGGCATGACTTTCACATAATTCGTCGTTTCATCCCATATATAACCTCCTGTATAATTGCAGTTGAACAGATAATCCGCATCACAACGAAGTAATATCCACTCATTGGAATTTTCAGCTCTCCAATATAAATGTAAGACTGGAATGGCATATTTTACTCCATCATGTCGGGGAGCAAGTCTTTTAACTGGGAATTTGCAACTCATAATACCCTTCCAGAAACGTGTTCCTGTCGGAATGTCCACAGAATCCTTACCGATTTCATCTTTCCATTCCTCATCGTTTACTGCTCCTTTCTTTTTGGTACTTGGACTATATGAATTAGACTTCAGTTTGAACTCACGTTCCCAAACTGCTTTTATTTCGCCTCTCAGTGCCTTTTCTCCCCGGTTGGATAAAGTATATACCAGATTCCACGGATCATCATCAGGAACCGGATATGCAAGAATAGAGGTATATCCCTGTCCTTCCACTTCCATCATGCGCAATGCCGGCAGATTATCCGACGCAGGCGCTTTCACCTCATACAGCCATTCCTCGTCCGTACTGCCATAATCATAATCAGCTGCCCTGCACCACATCGTTTCTCCTTTCTTGCGGAATAACGGCACAAGCTGGTATGTACCGGGAACGGAAGTCACATAGCACTGGATACGTTTTCCATCCCATGCCCCATTCGTCTTGATGTCTATCGGCTGGAACTGCTCCACAATCTCATTCGTACCCGGCCTCATAAATACAAACCGCATTTCTCCTTCTGATGTGCCACACCAAGGATAGTAGAATGTACCAAATACTTTACCTTCATTTTGATAACAGTCATAGCCATATTCCGTATAATTCGGCCAAATGGTAAACTCGTAATCTTCCGGATTCGGGTTGAGTATAATCTGGTCCGTCTTGCCATACCGGCTCCAGTACTCCACATCGATGTCCACCTGCTCCATGTTGACCGGGGAGTTGTAGTTTCCCGTCATCTTCAGTGTATAGGTGTATTTCATTCCCGCCTCCCATTCATGGTCCCTGTGGAACTCATAGGGATATTCTTTTCCGTCAATGGTAAAACAGACTGTCGCTTTCTGGTCATAACCGTAGACAGGGGGAAGAATTGTCTCCACTACCACCGGATCTGCATCGTTCAGATGATAGTTTCCGCCAGCTTGCAGGCTCCCCCTGCTTGAGAAATCGAATATCAGGGGGGAGTTGGTTTCCCGCCTGATGTCAAGCGTCATCCTTGTGATCACATTGTCAAACCTTATATTTGAAACAATGCCTTCTCCCATATATTCATTTTTCAGAATTTTGATGCGCACCAGGCTCATGGCATGTTTCATCTCAATATCTGCTGTCGGAATGTCCCTGGTGACCGTTGCCCTTCCATACAGGATGTCGTGCTGGTCCGCCAGTTCAAAAGGGATGAGCCTGTCTCCTGATGCCTGTCCGTTGTACGGCAGATAAGCGGCTACCTCCGAATCACCCTCTACCGGAGCGTCCCCGCCGGCATTCCATTTTTTACCGTCAAAGGCATAAGGCACATTATATACATATGGAGAGCCGGTGTCAGTAGTACTGATAAACACCCCCATCTCATGTCCCGGCAGGAATGCCTCTATGATTCCTTTTGTCTGCATCGCCTGCAACGATGCGGTTATTCCGAGCCGTATCTTTTCTTCCTCATCCTTTCCCGGATCATCCCCCGGGGTGACAACCGGCGGTTCAGGTTCCGGCAGGATCTCATCCTTTTCACATGCGGATAATGCACATGTGAGTGAGGCCAACAATATATACCTTAAAATTTTCATTGTATTACTTCTTTCAGTTTATAAGTATCTTACTTTGAAATATTATTTACTTCAAAAGTAATATAAAACTTTACTTCTTTACGTATTCTTTCCAGAACTGCTCCAACCTGTCGCGGTCCAATGTCCCGTCCTCCCTGAGAAAGCAGCCTATCATCGCTTCTATGACAGTCTTTACCCCTCTGTAACGGTGGTCCGCGGCAAATGTCCTCAGTTCCCATACCAGATCCTCGGTCAGGACAATGGTCTGGTTATACGTCTTTCCCGGTGTCCTCGCCGTTTTTTTTTCTTTCATGGGGTCTGCCCCCACCATATTTTCCAGGGAAATCCCTTTCGACTTGAATTCTTTCATATTCCTTCTCCTTTATTATTTGTTCATTTTCCTGATCCTTTTAAGAAATTCCTCGGTCAGACTCCGGTAATCCCTTGCCCCGTTTGACGAGGGTGCATAATCGAAAATGCTCCGTGCATTGTACTGCGCCTCTCCCAGCGCCACGTTGTTCCGTATGGTTGTCTCGAACACGCTCTCCCCCAATGTTTCTATCAGACTCTCCCTGATGTCCACGTCCAGCTTTCTTCCCGCATTGTATTTTGTCATGAAGTAACCGAGAATCCTGACCTCCGCGCCGAGTTTCCTTCTGAGCAGGCCGATGATATAATGTATCTTCTCGATTCCTTTCATGGCGAAATAGTTCCCGTCCGTGGGTATGATCACAAAATCACTCGCCATAAGCGCGTTCTGTGTGATGATGCCCAATGAGGGAGGACAGTCTATCAGAATATGGTCATACTTCTTTTCCAGGCCTCTTATTATTTCCCTGAAAAGAAATTCCCTCCCGGGGGTGGTGTTCATGATCACTTCCGTGGCCGCCAGGTCCAAGGACGCCGGCAGCACATCCACCCTGTCCAGCCACGTGAGAGGCTTCAGCTCCAGGGGTCTGTCCTGCATGATTTCCTGCAGCACACTCTCGAGCATGACATCCTGGGGAAGACTTGCCATTTCCTCCCCGAACGCCGCCATCGTCGTGTTCGCCTGCGGGTCCGCATCTATGATACATACCTTTTTCCCGTGCAACCGTGCGATACCGGCCGCCAGATTCAGCAGCGAAGTGGTCTTTGCCACACCGCCCTTGTGGTTTACACATGCTGTCGTAATTGTTTTCATAATTTATCTATCTCCTTGATTATTACGATGTAAAGATACGCATTTTTGAAATATTTACCAAATATTTTTCTACATATTTACTTTATCAGTATTATACTTTAAATATATTTCACATTACATACTTAAATAAGTAATATAAATAATAATGTATATTACTTATTTACTTTAATATATAAATAAGTATATTTTCCATAGAAACAAACGTGTTTTTCACTGAATAAAAGTCATGCTGCAACGAAATTGCAGCCTTGTGGTATATCTTGCAGCCTTAAAGACGCAAAGCCTGTCACATATACGCATAATAAAAAAAGATCTGCGGGGATTTTTATATGGAAAGTAAAGTAAAAAAGCCCCCGGCCTGTTAAAAAAGTAACGCCAATCACTTTGTAACATAACGCAGAACCGCGCGACCGGGGGCAAAGACCCTCTGTCACGGTTCTGCATTTTATTTATTGTTACAAAAATGATTGGCTCTGCAAAGATAGAAAAATATTTGCTATGACACTGTTTGAGATTCTAAATTTTAATAGGGAGCTTCTGGAGCGTCTGGCCGGGACAGGTTACAAGCCGGACGACTATAAATATATAGACCTGTACAGAGAGTACGAACAAATGCGCCGCAAAGGTGACAAGGTGACGTATTGTGTGGCCTTCCTCTCGGCCAGACATGGCGTTTCCGAAAGAAAGGTGTATGAGATCCTCGGGCGGTTCAAAAAGGAATGTACGTTCCATACAGTATGAAAAGAGCGGAACTTTTGCTTTCCTAGGGAGAAGAGACGAACTTTGCATCCGAAACATAAACACTCAATTACACGACAGAATGACTACAGCAATGAAAAAGTGCTATTATAGCCAGGCCCCACTTCCTTTTGTGGGCCAAAAACGCATGTTCGCATCGGAGTTCAGAAAAGTCTTGAAGCGTTTCAGCGACAGGACGGTGTTCGTCGACCTGTTCGGCGGTTCCGGACTGCTCTCGCACATCACCAAGCGGGAAAGACCCGACGCAACCGTAATCTACAATGACCACGACAACTACCGCGAGCGTCTGGAGAACATCAGCCGGACGAACGCCCTGTTTTCCGACCTCCGCCGCCTCTCGGAAGGAATCCCCCGCCACAGGATGCTTTCCAGGGATATGCACGGCATATTCCTGGAACGTATCCGCCGGGAGGAAAGCACCGGCTTCGTGGACTATCTCACCATCTCGTCCTCCCTGCTGTTCTCCGGCAAATATGCCAGGAACATCGGGGAGCTCGGAAAACTGAACTTCTACAACAATATACGCTTGAGCGACTACAGTTGCGAGGGCTATCTTGACGGACTCGAGGTGGTATGCTGTGACTACAGGGAGCTGACGGACAAGTACAGGGACTCCCCGGATGTGGTCTTTCTGATAGATCCCCCCTACATGGCGACGGACATCAGCACATACAGGATGGACTGGAAACTTACGGACTATCTGGATGTCCTGCTGGTACTGAAAGGACACCCTTTCGTCTATTTCACTTCCGGCAAGTCCCCCATACTGGATTTCTGCCGGTGGATGGAGGAACATCCGGAAACCGGCAATCCTTTCAAGGGGGCCGGCATGTCCACTCTTACGGCCAGAATGAACTACAGTTCGTCCTATACGGACATCATGCTGTACAAGGAAACGACTGAAGCGGCCTGAAGCGGCCACACCACCTTGAATTCCACTTGCGGATATCCCGGACGTGAGTCCCGGATATCCGCTTAATTTTTGTTAAGTGCAATACGGTTGCACTGTATCCTCCTATCATTGCCCCTGAAATATAACATAAAAAAGAAACTGCCATGCCAAATGAAAACAACCTGTTGCAGGAACGTGCACAACTTGCAGCAGTTCTGGACAATCCGGACGCAATCCAAAGGATCAAAGAGCCGACAGAAAAAGTGCAGATTGCCGCCGTACAGAAAAAGCCGGAACTTGTCCGGCTGTTCACCAACCCAACGGAGAAAGTACAGCTTGCCGCCGTAATCGCCTCTCCTGAAAGTGTCCTTCTCATGCAGGCCCCATCCCCCCTGGCCTGCTTCACGGCCGTGGAAGGGATGTTCAAGGCGGACCTGCCGCCCACAGCCGGTATTCTGGCTGCCGCCCAAAGGCTGGTATTCCGGATGAAGGGGAACAGGAAATCCGGAGAACCGGATACGGAAGCCGTAAAGGAGTTTTTTGATGAAGTCAAATCCTTTAAACATTGAAAGCCATGCCTACAATCCTGGAACACCTTGCCGCGCTGTTCGACAAGGACATGAGGGCGGTATTGAACAATCCCCGCGCCATCAGCATGATCGCCAACCCTTCCGCCCGTGTCCAGATGGCCGCGGTCAGAAAGGACAGAAGTGTCATCTGCTTTATTGAGAGACCGACGGAAAAGGTACAGCTGACAGCTGTCAGAAACGCACCGCACAACATCCATTTCATCACTTCGCCAAGTGAGAGGGTGCAGCTGACGGTCATAGGCAACAGGCCTTCCTATATCGGCTTCATCCCAAACCCTACGGAAAAAGTACAGCTGAAAGCCGTCGAGAAGAGACCGGAATGCATCTTCCTGCTGCAGAAGCCCGCAGAAAAGGTGCAACTGACGGCCGTCCTGAAAGATCCCCGGTATCTCTCGGCAATCAGGGAGCCGACAGAAAAAGTACAGCTGGCCGCCGTGCAGAAAAATCCGGAATGCATCCGTCATATAGCGGAACCGACGGAGAAGGTGCAGCATATGGCCGTCCAGAGGAATCCGGATATCTTCCGGCAGATCAGGCAGCCTGAGGAAAGCGTGCGGCTGGCGGCGGTGCAGGCCAAGGGGGAGAACATCAGATACGTGTCCGCCCCGTCCGAGACTGTACAACTGGCGGCTGTCAGAAACGATCCGATGAATATCCGGTATATAGAAAACCCTACGGAAAAGGTGCAGTCCGTCGTTCTGAACGCAGACCGGGATGCGGCACCGTTTATCAGTTCGCCTACGGAAGAGATCAAAAGACTGGCGATGGAAATGTACGGCCTCAGACTGGAAAATGCCGCCGGCAAGCAGACGGCAGCGGCCCGGACATCCGAAACCTCCGGAAGCTCCGGAAAGAAAGCGGCGGAGGGCGTGGCAAAGAAACCCTCGGCAAAGCAGATCAGAGAGGCGGTGGAGAAACTGGACAGCGAGATCAGGGAAATAAACAGGGAGTACTTCCAGGCCACTTACGAGGCGCAGTACTCGGACAACGCCGCGGAACGGGAAAGCGAGGTCTCGGCTGCCGGGAAAAACAGGGAGAAGAAGCTTGTCAAGGCTTATGAAAAATTCAACTCGGCAGCCGTTCCGGAAAGGAAGGAATGCAATGTGGGGAAGATTGTCAAGGAACTGCGCAAGGAAAGGGTGGCCGTGGAAAACATGAAAGCCGGGGAATGGCACTCCCTGATGAAGGGGAAGGCCGTACAGCCGCCCCTTGTTTCCGGCGCATCCGGGGCCGCAGGAAAAGGAAGCGCACTGATGCTTGCCAGAACACCCGCGGGATATGCGCTGAAGGCGGCAGGCGCCATAAACCAGGCAGGCCGGCAGGCCAATGCGGAAATGTAAGTAACATTTGTATTCTACACATATCACTTGTTTACTTATTTACTTTAAATTACATAAATGTAAATAAGTAAACAAGTCTTTTGCTAATAAGACTCTTTATGAACAAGGTATTTTATTAAGCCTGCAGACAATGACACATACTTCCGAAAAACATTTCACGGACGAGGAACTGGAACTTGTCACGCGCGGCAAGGCGGACGGCATGTACATGAAAGCTCCGAACGGCAGTCCGACTTCCCTGGATGAGAGGCAGTGGGTCCAAGTGCGCACCAGGGCATTCAAGAACTGGTTTGGAGACTGGGAAAACGCACCGGAGGCAGCTTCAAGGATTGTCGATGAGAATGGCGAGCCTCTGGTTGTCCACCATGGAACACCTTTGCGCAGAGACCAGATTACTCCCGAGAGGGGATGGCAGAGGGACGGGATCACTTACATACCCCAAAAGGCTCCGTTCCACACATTCAAGGGCGGTGAATATTCCGGCCTGATTTTCACTTCCGTCGATGCGGAAAAGGCAAGAGGTATTGCAGAGACGCGTGCAATGAGCATTCCCGATGACAAATATGGCAATGAACAATGGACGGAAGAAGGATACGTGTATGACCTGTATGTAAATTCAAGAAACCCTTTTGACCCGAAAGACGGGCAGGCCGTAAAAAAAATCCTGCAGTCATTGGGCAGCGAGATACCTGTCCTGTCTTTTTATGGAGGAAAAGGAGATACGGTATCCCCGGAGAAAGCGCTGGAGCTGGCATCAAGCGAAAGGAACTGCTGGATGCTGACGGAAACCCCGGAGTTTTTGTCCAAAGTCAGGGAGGCGGGCTACGACGGGCTTGTCGGTTACGACGAGGGAGTGAAATACATAGCCGTGATGTCTCCCGGACAGTTGAAGGACGCTTATGAAAACACGGGCGCGTTTTCCACATCAAATGACGACATCCGCTTCCGTCAGGTCTATCACGGCAGTCCGGCCTCCTTCGGTCATTTCGACCATGCCTTTACCGGAACCGGTGAAGGGGCGCAGGCCTACGGATGGGGGACATACGTGACGGAAGTGGAAGGAATCGCCCGCAAATATGCGGCCACCGGTATAAAGCGGGGAAAACACATCACCTATGACGGGGAGCCTTTATCCCCGGTGCTTGACAACGAATATTATTTTGATGAGGTATGGAGGATATGGAAACGCCAGATCCTTTCTTCCACCGATGTGGACAGTTTGAAACGGAACATTTCTTCCGTGTATATGGACGGGCGTACCGCAAGCGCATACAGCGGACGGAGAAAGGCATTCGAGCGGCAGAAGCAGGAGCTGCTTTCCGACATAGATGCGGGCAGGATACGCATTGAGCCGCCGCGACACCTCTATACGGTGGAAATCCCGGAAGACAACGGGAGGAACTATCTGTACTGGGACAGGCCGGTATCCCCGGAACAGCAGGGAAGGATATTTCTGCAGCTGCGCAAGGAACGGCTTTTCTGGCCGGAGCTTACGGTGGAATTCTGGAACGGCAAGTCGCACGTATGGAACAGCGGAAAAGAGTTCTACAGCCTTCTGGACTATATGTTCATGAATCCGGACCGGGATACCGATTCCCAGCAGCTTGCCAGCGGGTTTCTTTCGCGGGCGGGTTTTACCGGGATTGACTATCCGGCGGAGTGTTCAACCGGCGGCCGGGCCGACGGCGCACGGAACTATGTCATTTTCAGCGAGGCCGACCTGAAGATAACCGCACATGAGCGCTTCCGCTTCATCGGAGAGAAAGGGGCCTCCAGACTTGACCGGTCTGAAGGGGCCTCCCTGCGGCTGGAGAACCTTGCCGTCGCCCGCGAAATGGAAAAGTCCGGCAAGGATGCCGGAACAATAAAGACGGCGACAGGCTGGGAACGCGGGGCTGACAGCAAGTGGCGTTATGAAACGGCGGATTTCGAATACCATCCGGCCGGAGATCTGGGCTATTCACGCCTGCTGGAGAGACAGTCCTGGCATGGGGAGTTTGAAAATCTTCTTGACCGGCAGATAGAGGGAGAAACACTCTCTGAAGCGGAGTGGAAACGTTTTGAGGAACTGACGGAGCTGGCAGCCGGCCTGAAGGAACAGGACGCGCTGCGTGAACGGATCTATCTTGATGACTATGTGAAGGACGATGAACTGTTCCAGGCCTATCCTGAAATGAAACGGACCCGGCTGGAATTTGTGGACCTGCCGTCGGCCGACTATTGCGGGGCCTACCTCCATCCGGACAACAGAATCGTGATAAACATCTCCCGGGCTGATGATGTGAGGCCTGTCCTGGCACATGAGATACAGCACGCCATACAGGCCATGGAGGGGTTTGCGCGGGGAAGCAATCCCGGGGAGTTTAAAAACACGGCGGAGAATGTGATCCTGGACATCGTGCGGGCCACTGACGGAAGGATTCTGGAGGGCGGCGGTTTTGACAACACGCCGGACGGCATTTTCGCCGCACTGAACCGTGAGACAGCCTATGGCGGGACAATATTGAGGGACAACAGCTCCAGCCTGGACGCGGTGGCAGGCAAATACGGGTATGAGACGATATTCGATCTCGTGAACGACATCGGCAGCTTCAGGAGCAGTATACAGGAATACCTTTCCACTGCAGGGGAGGTGGAAGCGCGCAACGTGGAAAGCAGACTGGACTTTACTTCAGCCCAAAGACGGAACACGCTTGCCGTTTCCACCGAGGATATCGCCCGGGACGGGCAGATATTCCTTTCAAGGGATGCCCAAATGGACGAGTTCGCACGTCATGTGTCTTTTCTGGCCGGGAAGCTGCATGTTCCGGTGGAAGTGATCCGTCGTGCCGACGAGATAGGCTCTCCCGACATACGCGGCCTGCTCTCCTGCGGGAAAGACATCCGGGGCTGGTATGACATCCCCTCGCAACGTGTCTGCCTGTATCTTCCGCATGCCCGGGGGAAAGCGGACGTCGAGCGTACCCTGCTGCATGAGGGTGTGGCACATTACGGACTCAGAAAGCTTGCAGGTCACAAGCATATGGATGCTTTTCTGGATGACATCTTCAACGGATGCGGGGAAAAAGTACGGGATGAGATTCTCCGGATGGCGGCTGCGGACAGGACGGACATACGTGTCGCGACGGAAGAGTATCTGGCACGGATGGCCGAGGACGGTACGGACCGGTCCTTATGGGACAGGATTGTCACCGCCTTCCGGAATCTCCTCCGAAAGCTGGGCTTCTGCCTGGAAATCGGCACAAGGGAACTGAGGGGCATACTCGCCGCCAGCCAGAAAAATCTCACCGGAATTGCGGAACCGGCCGTAATACAGACGGCAAGAGGGGATCTTGAACTCTCCTGCGGATACGGGCGGGCGGTTCTCAGGCGGCAAGGGGTCGAGACGGATGCGACCTCCCTTCTGGAACGGATGAGAAAAGCGGGGATCAGCCCCGCCTCTCTCGGGCAGGAGGACTGGAAAGCCGTCTTTAACGGCGGCATCATCCTTCCCGGCGGCAGGAAGCTCATGGCCGTAAGGGAACCGGCCGGATACGGGATGAGGATATCCGGTGTGTCACCGGGGAGTGCAAGAGAGTCGGGAATGGAAATGTAAAACAGGATACGGAAAAATAAGATATGGACGAGTGCGGTGAAAAAAACGCTATAAGCCTTTCATGGGGAAGGCGGGAAATCCGGATTTCCGGAGAGGGGGCCACCCTGTATGTGAACGGTGTCCCCCATGACATGACCATGATGCTGGAGACTATCCGTGGAGCCGGCGCGAGGCCGGAAAGGATATCCCCGGCCAGATGGATCTCCTTGTTGAGGGGACGGCCTACCGTGCTGCCGGGATGTGAAAGCCCCCTGGTCATGGTACGGGTCCCTTCCGGATATACGGTCAGGTGTCTGTTTCCGGCCGGGGAAAAGGGACACTCCTTCCAGGCGGAAATGCAGTAATTGGACCGGATTACTTATAAAGTATGATATTAATAAAGTAAATAGCTGTAAAAACTAAAAAAGTACAATGGAACATTACATTTTCTATTGCAAGCTGTCGCTTCTGGCAGTGCTGTCACTGATAACGGCCTGCTGCATGCTGAGCCGGAGATGGTATGTCAACCTGGTCGCATTTCTTGCATGCCTCTCGGGCGAGACCTTTCTGGCCCACCTGTTCTTCCCCGGATACATGCTGTGTCCGGCGGCCGCCTCGTTCATAATCCTCTTCCTTTCCCGGATATGGGACCTGTCCAGAACCCCGGCAAAGGGGAACGGGGCTGATCCCATCCGGCTGCCGGTCAGGTCAGGAATCCGGGAGTCCCGGCTCGAATTCTATTACCATTACTCCAACTTCCTGGTTTACGGAGGGGCCGGTTCCGGAAAGACGAAAAGTATCGGAAAATGGCTTCTGAGCGAATACATGCGGCTGGGATTCGCCGGATTCATCTATGACTTCAAGGATACGGACTATACCCGTACCGCCTACAACCTCATTAAAAGGCACAGGTATCCGCACAAGTTCTACTATGTCAGTTTCGACAGGCCTGAACGGTCGTACCGGTTCAACCCGCTCAAGGTGGTGAGGGACCGCACGGAACTGATCCAGCTGATGGAGGACGTGCTGCTCGCGCTGCTTCCCAAGAAGGAACAGCAGAACGAATGGGTCGCCGGAGGTCTGGGCATCCTCCGCGGCGTGGCGTTCCGGTTCTGGGACGAGTTCCCCGAGCATTGCACGCTGCCGCATATACTGGCCTTCATCATGACCGCCTCGGCAAGGCAGCTCTCCCTGTTCCTGCAGCAGAACCTCGTGTCGGAAATGCTGGCCGGCGCCTATCTGAAGGCGGAAGGTTCCGAGAAGACCCAGGCATCCTATCTCTCCACGCTGTGTAACAATCTGGCCACCGTTTCACAGAACGAGGAGATCGCCTATGTCCTTTCAGGGGACGATTTCGATTTCAACCTGATCGATCCGGAAAATCCGAAACTTTTTGCCATCAGCAACAACTTCTCCAAGAACTCGGTCTATGCTCCGGTCATCGGCATGCTCATGACCATATCTTCCCGGCAGTTCACCATGCGGAACAAGGTTCCTTTCGTCTATTTCCTGGACGAGATGACGACAGTCAATATCAAAAACTTTGAGACGCTGCCTTCCGTCCTGCGTGAGTATCTTTGCGCCTTTGTTCTTTTAACACAGTCCGGTTCCAAGGTGGAGAACCAGTATGGCAGGCTCGACCGTTCATCCGTGGAAGCCAACTTCGGGAACCAGTTTTTCGGACGGACCAAAGACGTGGAGTCATTGAAATATTATCCCATGATGTTCGGAAAGGAGGAAAAGGAACGGAGATCCCGCAGCGCGGGAAAAAGCGGGGGAAGCACGAACAGGAGCGTGACCGTATCGTCCCAGAAAGAGGACATCTATCAGGGAAAGGATTTTGCGGATCTGGAACCCGGGGAGTTCATCGGTTCCGCCACGCGTGCCAACGTCAGCTACTTCAAGGTAAAGCTGGAGATGTATGACGACAGGAACGAGGAGCCCCTGCCCGATGTTCGGGTCCTTGAGCCGGGAGAGCTGGGCAGGAACTTCGCAAGGATTCTTGAGGAGGTACGGGAGCTGTTCCCGTGTGAGTGAACGGACCGACCCTCATCTTTCCCTTCCGGTCAGAAGATCGGTCCCCAGCCTTTTCAGTTCCTGGATGATGGCCTTCCTGGGATTCACCACGAACCGATACAGACGGCAGACATTCATGTACAGCCGCCTTTCCTCCCTGAACTCCCCGTGCAGGATCTCACGCTTGATTCTCGATACAGTCTCGTTCCGCAACTCGTTCCTTGCCTTCCATTCCCCAGAATATTCCTTCAGGCCCTCATCCTTGGACCGGCAGTAAGGGAAGTAGCCATACAGCCGGTTGAACCTGGAGGCGCACCGGGCGGACCACTGGGAACGGTCAAAGCCGACCACCACCTCCCTGCCGTCAAGAACCTGCCGGTTTCCCCTGCTCTTGGACAGCGGGGAAAGGGACACGGTCTGGGATCTGTCCATGCGGGAGACGATAATATGCACATGCAGCTGCAGTCCCGGTTTTCTTTCACCGGCTTTTGCCTTGCCGGCTTCCACCTCGGGATCATCGCCTTTATAGTGGCGTTCTGTTTCCACACGCCCATACCATACCAGATCGTCACCGGACCTGATCTTCTCCCGGTAAAAATTACGGGCATATTCATCCATGCACTCACGGGTGAGCCGTTTCATTTCAGCCAGGACTTCTTTCTGCTGCTCCGGGGAGAGCTCCGGGAATTCGGCGGTCTTTTCCCCGGTCACTTTTTCAATGAGGTGCTGCTGCTCCTCACCGCTGGGATTGATGGTGAGCATATAGAACTTGTCGTCGTTCCGTTTCAGTGTCCTGTGGTTGTTGTCCATATGATGCATGACGGTCAGAGGGGTCACATAGTCCTCTTTCTGTGAAAAAAAATTATCATAATAAGGACGTTCCTCCTTCAGCTCCTTGCTGAGATATTCCACCAGCTGCACGCATTTTCCCTTGTTGTCCGACACGCCCGGAGTATTTACAGGCCGGTGGACTTTACAGTACATATTCCTCGTTGATCTTCTTGATGAGCAGCTGCAGGGTGCTGACGGGAACCTTGACATCATCGCCGAATTTCACCTTCGGGAACTTGTCCGGATTGAGCTGGAATTTTATCAGCTCTGCCAGCCTGCGGAGCTTCTCCCGTTCTTTTTCCACATCCGCCGGGGAGCCCTCCCCGTACTCCGCCAGCTGTTGCTGGAGCTTCCTGTTCCTTTCCTGCAGATCATGCATCTCATTCATCAGCCTTGCATAGTCCGGGGATTCATGGAGGCCGCCTCCCATGCCGGCCAGTTTATCAAGAATGGGCTTGAAGATGTCACGTTCCTGGGACTTTATGATCTTAATAAGATCCTCAATTCTTTTCTCCACCAAGGCTGTCGGATTTTTGGATGCGTAACGGGGGTTGAATCCCGTTATTTCAAAAAAAGTAATCATTCTGTCCACACAGACACTGACCGTATCGCTTCCCTTAAAGGTGTCCAGACGGGCTTTTACCGTGGGAGTAAGCCTGACCGACTTTATTGAATGTTCTTTCATGTTGTATGCGTTTTAGTTATACATGTAAATAGCTGTCACAAAGCTACTTGTTTTTGTTTTCTCCTGCAAGCGCCACCTGTCGCAGAGAGGTGAAAGTTTTATAACTTGCTGAAAATTAGTAAAATATCGGACACGCATACGGAGATGCCCACAACTTAACCCACTGCGAACCAGAGAGAAAGGAGAAAAGGTGCATACAAATGTATGCGCGACCTGTAACATTGTATATAATTAAATTGTTGTATATCAACGCTATGCGTCGATTCATGTTCACGTGTGCGGGAACACCTCTTGCTCTTCCTTATCAGGAATTCACTAAGGGGATGAACCCCTTAGCTCCCCCGGTAAGGAAGGGCAGCGTGGCATGTCCGGAACAAGGCGTTTTTAGGGAAGGCCCATCCCATGAAAAGAAATGACATGCAGAAAAGGGGAAAACGTATGGAGGAAATGACGGGCATGTGGAAAAATCCCCATGAAAGAAGGAAAAACGGCTCATGGAAATACCGGATACAACTTTTAGCAGAAGCAAAACAAAGCTAACACGCTGATAAATAGCATGATTAAACTTGGATATTCGAAGAAAAATCATTACCTTTGATATGTAATAATAAAGGAGATAACATCTTATGAATGAACAAATTAGAACCATTTTAGCCGAGGACGGTACAAAGACCTCGAAAATCAGAAAACTTCTGCTGCTCGGACTCACCCACCGTGAAATTGCCGATCTTGTAACCCGTGGAAACCGTGGGTTTGTATGGAATGTCTACAAGAGAATGAGGGACGAGGGGCTGATCGTATCCGCAGGGACTCCCACCGCCACCACCACACCCGAACTTGATTATTCTTTCAGAAGGAAATTCGGTGTCGAGATAGAAGCCTATAACTGCACATGCCAGCGGCTCGTACGCGAGCTGACGGAAGCGGGAATCGAGGTGGCCTCGGAAAGATACAACCATGACCTCCGTCCGCACTGGAAACTGGTAACGGACAGCAGTCTGAACGGGAATGACACATTCGAACTCGTAAGCCCCATACTGGAGGGAGAGGGCGGACTGGAGAAGCTGGAGAGGGTCTGCTGGGTGCTGGACTCCTGTAATGTCAAGATTAATGGAAGCTGCGGATTGCATGTGCACATGAATGCGGAGGACTTCAACATCACTACATGGCGGAACCTGCTGCTTTCCTACAAGCATGCCGAAGCGGAAATAGACAAGTTCATGCCGGCCTCGCGCAGGGGCGGCAGCAACACTTACTGTGGCTCCCTCATCCAGTTTCCCGATGAGCGGATACGCTCGGCACGAAACATCAGGGAACTTCAGGGGCTGTTCCCCAGCAGGTATATGAAAGTGAACCTTCAAGCCTATTCACGCCACAGGACGGTAGAGTTCCGCCAGCATTCGGGAACCATCAGTTTTACAAAAATAGAAAATTGGGTGTGTTTTCTCGACAGAATGATTACCTTTGCATCCGTGGGTTCTCTGCCTGCAGGAATCAGACTGGAAGATTTTCCTTTCCTGGGAGAGAAACAAAAGTTGTATTATAAATTAAGAACAAAAAAATTAGCCGTATGAATAATATGAACAAGAAGACATATATGTTGCCTGGTGACGAGCGTATCGTTGCCGGCAACGCCGAAGAGTTTGTGCATGAACTCCGTGTGGGCAGCTGGATGGATTCCGACTGTACCGACGAGCAGTATATGCACAATTTTGCCGAACGTTATGTGGTGCAGGCCGGGGTGAGGATTGCCACCGATACTCCGGAGAAATTCCTATCCGATCTCATACGGACAGGATATGCAAAAGAAATATAACGGACGGCTCTCCTTTATTATTACCGTGTCCCCATTTTCCTTTCAAGGGAAAGTGGGGATTTTTTATAGAAACAAGTAACTTGCATATAAAACTTCAGACAATGATTTACTTTTTTCTATTATTATACATATATACTTTTTAAGTAAATTGCAGAATACCGTTCACCTCCCTGCCAAACGTTTTCCCCCGTACATTTCTCAAGGAGGGCGGCATTGTCTTTGGTAAAAAAGGTACGACAGTTCCGGGAATGGCAGTCTGAAGAATAGTACCCGTCCCCGCTACAGTTCACACCCGATAAAAAAACAACCTTGTTCTCACTTTTATCCGGAATGAATGTTTTTTCAAGTACGGCCGTTCCGTATATCCCGCCCAATGCGGGGAATTCTTATCCATGCATGTAATTTGTAACTTTACCAGCAGGAAAATGGAAAATGTGAATACAGCACTTTTCCGGGGATGCCTATCTTTGCCGGCTCAAAAAGACAGACATCATTATGATAACAACGAGCCGATTTTTTAAAGAGAAACAGTATATGTGGTACAAGGTTAGAGAGCTTCAGTCGAAAGGATTAAACAAGACACAGATCGGGAAGCACCTGGGAGTGGACAGAAGCACCGTGCGGAGATATCTGCAGATGTCCCGGGAAGATTTTGTAAGGCGGCGGAATTCGCATCGCAAATACACGCTGAAACTGGCAGGATACGAGGAGTATGTGCGGGGGACTCTGGAGGAATATCCGTACATATCGGCCGCACGGATGCATGACTGGCTTAGAGAATGCTATCCGGATTTCCCGAAAGTGTGCGACAAGACCGTATTCAATTTTGTAGAAAAGGTGCGCTGCAAATATGGCATCGGAAAGAAGTCGGAGGCCAGGATACGCAGGGACTATGAGAAACTGCCGGATACCCCCTATGGGAAGTATGCGCAGGCAGATCTCGGGGAGAAATGGATGTCCGCGGAAAACGGCAGAAGCACGAAAGTCTATTTTTTTGCGATCGTCCTGGCACGTTCACGCTACAAGTTCACCTGTTTCAGCCGTCGCCCTTTCGACACGGAGCTCGCCATCTATGCACACGAGCGCGCCTTTGAGTATTTCGGAGGGAAACCGGAAAAGATCCTTTATGACCAGGACAGGGTGCTGATCTCCCGGGAGAACCTGGGGGACCTGATGCTGACAAGGAAGTTCCAGACGTTTGTCAGGGAGCAGCATTTCCAGCCGGTGTTCTGCCATAAGGCAGATCCCGAGTCAAAAGGCAAGGTCGAGAACGTAGTGAAATATGTGAAGGAGAACTTTCTGGTGGCACGTGTGTTCCGTGATATTGACAGTCTGAACAGGGAGGCCCTCGAATGGCTTGAAAGGACGGGGAACGGGAAGGTGCACGGGACCACCCGTCTTTTTCCCCGGGAAGAGTTTGCCGTGGAGAAAGGCTTTCTCATGCCCTATCATGGGACGCCACAACCACCGCAGGAGGAGATGAGGGAATACCATGTACGCAAGGACAATACAGTGCAGTACAGGGGGAATTATTACAGCCTGCCATGCGGAACTTACCGGAGCGGGCAGACAACCGTCTGGCTGCAGGAAACGGAAGGGAATGTGGAGCTGTACAACAAGGATACGGGGAAACTCATCTGCCGGCATGCGCTCTGTACCAGAAAGGGAAGGACCGTTTATGACGACTCCCACAGAAAACCGAGAAACGCCGGAGTGAAGATAGCCGAACGCATCCTTGTCCATGTGTCGGGCAACAGGGAGGTGGCCATGTGGATGGATAATCTGAAAAGGAGGAAGGAACGTTATTACAGGGATAATCTGGAGGTGATCCTGCGCATAATTCCCGGATATGACAAGAATACACTGATAGAGGCCATACGGATATGTCTGGACAAAGGCATCTATAACGGGGACTCGGTTAAAAGCCTGTGTGAATATGTGTGCAGGGGGAAGGACAATGGAACGGAAACATACGGACTGGAGGATTGCCTGCCCCGACAAGGCGGCTTGATACAGTCTTATAACGAAATACTTAGGGAATATGACAAGACATAAGAAGGAACTCATGGAATGTGCACGTATGCTCAAGCTGGGCAATCTGGCCGAACATCTGGAGGAACTGCTGCATCAGGCCCAGGAAAAGCAGCTGACCTATCCGGAGTTTCTACTCGCCTGCCTCAGGGAGGAGGTCCGGACCAGGGAGAACCGGAAATATTTGTGCCGTTTGAAAGCGGCCGGGCTTCCTGCAAGGCATGACCTGGACCGTTACGACTTTACCCGGACGGAAGGAATCGACTCCAGAAAGCTGCGCGAACTGCGCGAGCTGGTATGGGTGGGACAGGCATACAACCTGCTTCTGGCAGGCGGTTCCGGAACAGGAAAGACCTATATTGCCGCCGGACTTGTCCATGAGGCGGTGAAAGCCGGATACAGGGCATATATGGTTACGCTGGAGGACCTTCTGACCTGTCTGAAGACAAGGGATGTTTCCAGGCATGCGATGAAAACCTACAAACGGATCATGAAGGCACAGCTGCTGGCCATTGACAATGCCACACTCTTTCCCTTGAAAAGAGAAGATATCATGTTGCTGTTCAAACTGGTGAATGAGTTTCAGGAAAAGACATCGCTTATCGTTACAGCCAACTACTCCCTTACAGAGTGGCTGGCAATACCGGGAGAGGAAGCTGTCGCAGCGGCATTGCTTGACAGACTGCTCTACTGTTGTGAGATTATACAACTGTCAAGAAACAGCTATCGGATGGAAAACAGGAAAACAATTTTTAGCAATCGGAGTGAAGATACGGACACTTTAAAAGAGTTAACAACTGTAAAGTAATATCCTGCTAAAAGTGGGATATATTAAATTACATAAAAATGAGGTGTGTAAATTTGCAAGGTACAATATAGATGACGGATTTGATTTTCTTGGATTCAACATCAGAAAATATAAAGGAAATCTTCTCATTACCCCATCGAAAGATAAGGTGAAGAAATTATATGGGAAGATAAAAGAGATTGTTGAACGCAACAAGTCTGCGAAGCAAGAGATACTTATAAGACTTCTAACCCCTGTGATAGATGGTTGGGGAAATTATTACAGAAACTGTGTTGCCTCAGAGACATTTAACAAGTTAGACCATATGATTGTGCGAAAACTCTGGAGATGGTCGTTTAGAAGACACCCCAAAAAGGGAAAGCGTTGGATTAAACAACGATATTTCCATTCTGTAGATGGGAACAACTGGATATTTGGAACACAGTTGGAAAAAGAAAATACGGGACAACTATTTTCTCTTAAAAGATTGTGTAACAATAAAATAATAAGACATATCAAAATATGTAATGATTCAAATCCTTATGACCCACAATGGGAAGTCTACTACAAAAAACGACACACCCAACAGATGTTGGAACACTTCAATGGCAATCGAACCATTTTAAGGACATGGGAAAATCAAATGCAAAGATGTCCTGTATGCGGTGAACCCTTATCGGACAAAACCACATGGACATTAACCCATAAAACGGTAAATGGTAAGAAGATTAAATATCTGACACATAATAAATGCTGTAAAATCACTGACACCAACAAATGGAAATTACTTTGAGCCGGTTTCATAACAGAAATTTTGAGTTGCTTGAGCCGTATGAAGGGAAACTTTCATGTACGGTTCTTAGGGGGGAAGGCTCCCGTAAGGGAGCTGACCTACCCGGCTTTCCGGCAACATGAGCCAGCGTATCGGGATTGACAGCGTGAAATGTGATTTCAACGCCTACCCGTATGAGGTGGTGACATACGCCCGGCTTTCCATCATCAGGGAGAAGAGCGTGACGGAGCGCAGCCTCGTCACGCGGGGCAGGCTGCTCAACTCCACCCGTAGCGACAACAACCCGCACGGCTTCATCCTCGAAGCCTTCCGCGTGGTGGAGAACAGGGATATAAGAGTGTATGACCGTTAAAATTTAGAATGTATGAGAAAAATGTTTGTAAAAATCAGGGATTTGGCCGGAGAGAAATTGCGCGGCATCTGCGCCGGGCTGAGCCCTGAAAAGAGAGTGGCAACCATCGTAGTGATGACAGTCCTGTTCGCGTTGGGGAATTTCTACATGATTTTCCGCGCCATATACGATATCGGACGGGAGGATGCAAAACGGGAGGTCATCGAGATAGCCCCGTTGGATATCCCGGACTTTGTCCCGGCGGACACCCTTCCGGAGAGGAAAATCCGCGAGATGGAAGAGTTTTTTAACCAGTTCAACCAAGAAGACAATGAGTAACGACGCGAACAAATTGAAACAAAGGCAGGAAATCAGGAAATACCTGGTTTTCGCCGGGATGTTCCTCCTGTTTATCGGCTGTATATGGCTGATTTTCGCTCCCTCGAAGAAGGACAGGCAGGAGAAAGAGAAGAGTACCGGGTTCAATTCCGAACTGCCCGACCCGAGAGGGGCGGGTATCGAGGCCGACAAGATTGCCGCCTACGAGCAGGCGGACATGAAACGCAGGCAGGCGGAGAAACTGCGCACGCTGGAGGATTTCTCAGCACTTGCAGACGGGCACGGTCAGGACGAAGCCGCCGGGACTGTCGTGGAAATATCACCGGACAAGGAGCCTGAAAGCGGCGGCAAGTCTTATCGTGGCAGTGGTAATGGCAGAAGCGAAGCCTTTTCCTCGTCCACATCCGCCTACAACGACATCAATGCCACACTCGGTAACTTTTACCAGCAACCGGTGGAAGATCCTGAAAAGGAGGCGTTGAAAGCCGAGGTGGAGCAGTTGCGGCAGGAAGCGGCGCGACAACAGCCCGCGCAGATGACCTACGATGACCAAGTGGCGTTGTTGGAGAAATCATACGAGCTGGCTGCCAAATATATGCCCGGTGACGAATCCGCGAAGAAGGAAGAGGGTGAAACCAATAACCGGAAAGCGAAAGCCGTTCCCGTAGGGCAGGTTTCCACTCCGGTGGTCTCGTCGCTTCCGCAACCGGCCAGCGACTCCGTACTGCTGGCAAGGTTGGCGCGGGGCGGGAACTCCGGATTTCATACAGCGGTGGGGAAAACCGCAGACGGGCATACGAGGAACACCATCCGTGCCTGTGTGCATGGCGACCAGACCGTCACAAGCGGCCGGAGTGTAAGGCTGAGACTCCTGGAACCGATGCGTGTCGGCAGGTACATCCTTCCGCGCAACTCCCTTGTCACGGGAGAGGGACGCATACAAGGCGAAAGGCTCGGAATCGGGATTGTGCAAGTGGAACACGACGGCACTATCATCCCCGTGGAGCTTGCCGTGTATGACAACGACGGGCAGGAAGGCGTCTTCATTCCCGGCTCGATGGAGGCGAATGCCGTCAAGGAGGTGGCGGCCAATCTGGGACAGAACCTCGGCACGAGCATATCCATCACCAACCAGTCCGCCAGCGACCAGCTGCTGTCCGAACTCGGCAAGGGTGCCATCCAGGGAGTGTCGCAGTACATCTCCAAGAAGATGCGCGAGGAAAAGGTACACCTCAAGTCCGGCTATACCCTGATGCTTTACCGGAATGACAACCGATAACAATAACCCATTAAAAATTCAAGAAGTATGAAAAAGTTTTTTGTAATGCTTGTCCTTATGACGGGCGTAGTGAGTGCTTACGCACAGAATGCAGCCGATTCGACATCGGCAGTTACCAAGGATGCCGCGCTGGAAGCGGACATTTATCCCGGGCAGGTGGATGGCGACCTCTATCACGGCCTGACCCGGAAGCTCACCTTTGACAGGATGGTTCCCCCGTATGGACTGGAAGTGACATACGACAAGACCACGCACATCATATTCCCATCGGCTGTGCGTTATGTGGATCTTGGTTCGCCTAATCTTGTGGCAGGCAAGGCTGACGGTGCGGAGAATGTCATCCGCGTAAAATCTGTAGTCAGGAATTTCCGTGACGAGACGAACATGTCGGTCATCACCGAAAGCGGCAGTTTCTACACGTTCAATGTCAAGTATTCGGACGAGCCGCTGCTGCTGAACATCGAGATGAAGGACTTCATCCATGACGGCAGCAAGGTGAACCGGCCGAACAACGCCCTTGACATCTATCTGAAGGAACTGGGCAGTGAATCGCCCAAGCTCGTCCAGCTGATAAACCGTAGTATCCACAAGGAGAACAAGCGCCATGTCAAGCACATCGGCAGCAAGGCTTTCGGTATCCAGTACCTCCTGCGCGGGATTTACACCCATAACGGGCTGCTCTATTTCCACACGCAGATACGCAACCAATCCAATGTGCCTTTCGAGGTGGATTTCGTGACGTTCAAAATCGTGGACAAAAAGGTGATGAAGCGTACAGCCATTCAGGAGCAGATAATCTTTCCTCTAAGAGCGCACAATTATGCCACTATGGTGGCCGGAAACAAGGATGAGCGTACCGTGTTCACCTTCGACAAGTTCACCATCCCTGCCGACAAGATACTGGTCGTCGAACTGAATGAGAAAAGCGGCGGGCGTCACCAGTCGTTCACCGTAGAGAGCGAGGATATTGTGAGAGCCAGAGTCATCAACGAACTAAAAGTGAAGTAGCCATGCGTAAAGTCATTTGTATGTTGGTAACGGTCGTGTCGCTTGCCCTGTTCTCAGGGCAGGCATACGCCCAACGCTGTCTCCCCGGCATGAAGGGCGTGGAGCTGCGGGGCGGATTTGCGGAAGGCTCGAAATCCCCCTTGAACCACTATGCGGGATTCGCGGTATCGGGATATACCAGGAAAGCCAACCGCTGGGTCATCGGTGCGGAATATCTGCTGAAGAATTACGAATACCGGAACATATCCGTCCCGCGTGTGCAGCTCACTGCCGAGGGCGGTTACTACCTGAAATTCCTGTCCGACCCGTCCAAGACACTGTTCCTTTCCATCGGCGGATCGGCCCTGGCCGGTTACGAGACCGTGAATTGGGGTGACAGGATGCTGTATGACGGTTCCAGGCTGCTTGCCAAGGACGCTTTTGTCTATGGCGGGGCGATAACATTGGAGCTTGAGACCTATATCACGGACCGTATCGTGCTGCTTGCCGGTATTCGGGAACGTGCCCTGTGGGGTGGCTCGTTATCCGTGCTCACCACACAATTCGGTCTGGGTGTAAGGTTTATGATTGATTAAAAGATTAAGGCTTATGAACATAGAGGAAACAAGAAGGATTCCCATCACGGATTTTCTGGCACGGATGGGGCATGAGCCGACATCCCGGAAAGGAAACGAGTGGTGGTATTCCGCCCCTTACCGGGAGGAACGGACGCCGTCGCTCAGGGTGAACATCCTGAAAAATGTATGGCAGGACTTCGGTATCGGGCGTGGCGGGGACATTTTCAGCCTCGCGGGAGAGTTTACAGGCAGCAGCGATTTCAAGGAGCAGACCGGATTCATTTCGGAGGTGTTTGGAGGTATTGCGCCAGCGACCGTTTTCCGTCCGAAGGAGAAACGCCCCGAAACCGATCCCGACGAGGAGAGTTGCTTTGTAAAAGTCCGCTTCGGCCCGTTGTATAACAAAGTCCTGCTCAACTACCTGAAAGAGCGCGGCATTTGCAGCGACGTGGCATTGTTCAACTGTGAGGAAGTAAGATATACCTTGCACGGCAAGCGGTATTTCGCCATCGGTTTCAAGAACGTCAGCGGCGGGTACGAACTCCGTACCCGCATGTTCAAGGGCAGTATTTCGCCAAAGGACATCTCGCTGATAGACAACAGCTCGGATACCTGCAATCTTTTCGAGGGTTTCATCGACTATCTCTCGTGGATGATGCTCGGGCTGGGATGCGGTGATGACTACCTCGTGCTGAATTCGGTGGCCCTGCTGGAACGCTCGTATGGTGTTCTTGACAGGTACGAACGGGTCAACTGCTACCTGGACAGGGACGAGGCGGGACGCAGGACGCTGGAAGCTCTCCGCAAACGCTACGGCAACAAGATAGAGGACTGTTCCGCCTTGTACAAGGGATTCAAGGACCTGAACGAATACCTGCAACACAAGGACGGGATTCTGGAATAATAGAAACAACAACCATTAAAACGACAATGAATTATGAAGAAGAAAAATAAATTGAACGCATTTGCCTCTATTTTTTCGGCAATGCTCGTGGCATTGATGGCAGTAGCCCTAGTGTCCTGTGACAATGAACTGGACGTGCAGCAGGGGTATCCCTTCACGGTGGAGACGATGCCCGTACCTACCCGTATAGTAAAGGGTGAGACCGTGGAAATACGGTGCGGACTCAAGCGCGAGGGGCGGTTTTCCGATGCCCGGTACACGATCCGTTACTTCCAGCCTGACGGCAAGGGTACGCTCCGTATGGATGACGGGATGGTGTTGCTGCCCAATGACCGCTATCCGCTTGACAGGGAGGTGTTCCGGCTGTACTACACCTCCGAATGCGAGGACCAGCAGAGCATTGACATCTATTTCGAGGACAACAGCGAGCCCGCGCAACTGTTCCAACTGACGTTCAGTTTCAATAACGAGACGGAAGATGAGGATACAGCCGTGGTTTCCACAGGGAAAGGGGTTCCGGTAACTGTTGTCAGACAATGACCCCGTGCGGCCTATGAGAATAAATACGAAACTTTTTGCAATCCTGGCTGTGTCTTTTTTCCCGGGAATGGCATTACTGGCGGAAAATCCGGTGAAGGGAAAAGATGATAAGTTCAATATTGCTGTTGAGTGTATCAAACGATGGGAAGGTTGGCATGGGGAGAAAAAGCATTGGCCCTATGTCGGATGGGGGCACAAGGTTCTTCCGGGGGAAACATTTACCAACGGCATTTCCAGGGCACAAGGTGATTCAATTCTGAGGACTGACCTCCGTAAGCTGTGCCGCATGTTCAGCTATCTGGGACGTGATTCGTTGATTGTCAGTGTTCTTTCCTATAATGTGGGAGCCTACCGTATCAAAGGGTATGGGAAAATGCCCAAGAGCCGGTTGTTGAAAAAGTTGGAAGCCGGTGACAGGGACATTTATGACGAGTATGTCTCTTTCAGGTGCTACAAGGGGAAAGTGATACCGAGTATCGAGCGAAGAAGAAAAGCGGAATACATGCTGCTTTTTGAAGAGTAGAGGAAGAGGGAGAACCTGATGCCGTCAGGTTCTCCCTCGTTTGTGTCCTTATCTTCCGGTTATCGTTTCTGCCGTCGGGTTCTTCCGGTGCATCCTCCAGTTGGCTGTTGCCGCCTCCTTGCTTGTGTTGGCATAGCAGTATTCACAAAGATGGGGGCAGGTGTTGTACTCCCCGATGTCCTTGGCGGCCATACAGCCGCAGGCGGCACGCTGGCCCGGGTCTTTCCTGTGACTGCTGATGAAATACCTGTTGCCGGGTAGCAGAACCGCACCGTAAGGCAGGTCATCCATGTCAAAAAAAACCGAAGACGGCATTTCCCGGATACTTGTTCCCAATGCCGCCATCAGGTTCTTGTCCCTCCATGCCAGACGGGTTATCAGGTCGCCGTCTATGCAGCGGTTACGTGATATCCTGTATTTCCCGAGGTCCAGATTCTCGCCGCAGGTGGCCAGTTCCAGGTTCCATCCCTTGTTATGGTTCATCCGGGACAGTTTACCGGCGAACTCCTCCATCGCCACCTTGTCCCATTCCCGGTACGGGATGCCGCTGCCGTCCATATTGGCCTTGACCTTCCTGTAAGAGGATATGTCCGCGAAACTGAAAACCAGTTTCTCCGTGAAGCCGTGTATTTCCGTTCCGATACGTCCGACCTTTTCCAGCAGGGTATCTATGGAGATGCTGTCCGTGAGTACCAGCGGGTCAAACCGCCAGATGACCGCCTCCTTTCCCAATGTTTCGGAAAGGGCCTTGAATGTTCCGATACGTTCCTCCAACGGCGGCACGCCGGTTTCCAGCCCGTCCTCCCCGTAGTCGTTCAGCGTGAACTGGATATAGCATCCGATGCCTCTCTCTTTCAGGACGGGCAGGTAGGGAAGCAGCGGTTTCGGGTTCTTCGACCAGAAGACGATGAATCGTGTGTTCCGGTAGGATACATAGCTCTTTTGCCCGTTGAAGGGGTTGTTCCATACGGAATATCCGGTTTCGAGCCGGTGGAAGAACCAGTCCGCATAGAATGCGGGGATGTCGGTGCTCCGGCTTGCGGATATGATTTCCGGTGCCGGGACTTCCATTGTCCGGCCGTCTATATTGATAGTTGTTTTTTTCCAGGCCATACTTATGATTTATATTGTGGGGACAGGCATCCGCCGGGAACGCCTGCCTGAATTATTATTATATGATTCATATCTCTGCAAAAATAGCATGAATATTTCATTCCGCCTCCGGTTCAACCCACCGGAACGGCTTCCACGGTCTCCACCTCCTTCGGCAGGCGGGACAGCAGAAGTTCCGCCATCGCCCCGTTCTGCGGGATGAGGGCCGGAAAGTCCGTCTTCCCGGGCTTGTATATCTCTGTCGCTACATTGTAGAGGTCCCAGGCGGTAATCCGTTCCTTGGTCATGGCCAGCTTCAGCACCTCTTCCGCGAACTGCGATATCTGTCCCTGGTTCAGGGGATAGGTTTCCACGGAAGACGAAAGGTTCCGGTCCGCACTGTCGTGGGAGACACGCAATGCCGTCAGCAGGCCTATGTACATGTATATTTCCTCCAGGGAGACAATCCTGCGTTTCAACCTCTGTATCCGTTCGATGTCCTCGTTCATGTTCACCTCGAAATTCGCCATCCAACCGTCCACGGTGTCGAACACCTCTTCCATCGACACCTTCTTCTTTCCGTAGTTGCATACGCTCCGCCCGGGGGAAAGGATGCACTGGTTATGGCAGATTTTCACGCAGGGACCTATCGCCGCCTGCACCCCGTCCTGATGGTAGGCGACGACAAGCGTGGTCGTCAGCTCGTCGGTCTCCCAGTCCTTGATACGGATGGTGGTGAAGATGCGGCGGAGTATATGCGCTTCCACCGCCTTCTCCCCGTGGGTCTGTTCCACCTGCGGGAGTATGCTTACGCCGGGCTGTGTCTTGTTCCTGTTCTGCGCGGCGAAGATTTCCTCCACCTCGTAGTCGAGATTGTACTTCCCGCAGATATCCATCATGCGCTGGATGACCTGGTAATGGTAGATGCCCTGGACAGGGTTGTTGTAGATGTCGTTCTCCTTGTAGGTACGCTGAAGCGTCTCGAAGTCCATCACTTCAATTCCGTTCTTCTGGAAGTCAAACTGCCGTTGCTTTTCCAATACTGTCAAATTTGTCATAATCTTGAAATTTATAAAGTTAATACTATATGATTCCTTGTTGTTGCCGTTGTTCCGGTCAGGTATGTATCTGCCACCCGTGGAACGGCTGCAATGTTACCGCAAACGACCTGTCCGGCATTCCGTGATAGAGCAGTCCGCCCACGATGCCGGTTCTTCTGTTGGGATAGCGTTGCGTGAAGCCGAACGAGTACGGGGCATGGTCATAGTAGAGTGATATTTCACTGGGACAGTCGGGATTTTCCTCCCAGCTCTTCAACCGGTCCAGACATTTTTGGAGTGAGGTGTCGCCGATGGATTCGGCATAGCACTTTACATTCTCGAAATGTTCTTCATTCAGGATTTTCATGACTTTTATATTTTATCTGTTAAACACGCCCGGCTCCGGGAGCCGGTATTTTTTATTTCTCGCCTGCCTGACTGTCCCGTGCCCGTATCCGGCAAGGTTTGGCGAAAGAAAATACCGTAGCCCCGGCGAGGATGATTTTCTTTCGGCCAACCCCGAAGGGGCCTGACCTTGCAGGGTACACGGGGCATGGGACTACCTTTGCAGGAAGGGAAATAAAATATACACCCATGTCCTTATGAATTATTTGGGGGCGGTCTCCGTTTTTATGGCGGGAACAGTCCCGTGTCAGACCATATCTTCTGTTTACCGGGCAGTATCCCGTATCATTTCCTCCTCGCTTGTCTCTCCTTGCAGGAAGGACAGCAGGCGCCGGAAAAACAGTTCCGGGCAATCCGTCCCGGTCTGGAAACCCGCCCCGTCCCTGACCGCACAAACGGCAAACCGTCCCAACCCAAGGCTTTGCGATGGAGGTACGATATGGAAAGAGAGATTGCCCGTGGCGTTTATATGCAGTCCACGGCGGTAGGAATAGAATGTATTCGGCTCGCCGTTGTCTGTTTCAAGGGTCACTCTTTTGTAGCCTTTTGTTCTTAATAACTTTATCAATTCTGAATTTTTCATATCGGATTGTATGATTATGTTTCTGATTGTATATGATTCTCTTCTGAAAGGCAGACGGTCCTGTGTGCCTGTACCGCATTACGTATTCTCTCCGACAGCATGGTATAATTCTCCAGTTTGGTTTGTAGCTTGAGCCGGAATTTCATCAGCTCTTCATCATTCTCTTCGTCAAAGAAAAGGTTGTTCCGCCTCTGGTATTCAATATACTCCGTTTCCTTGCGCCTCGCGATGGTTATCCGCGCTTTGGCCGCGACCAGTTTCATCAGGCAGGAGTTGAAGTCCGTCCTCAATCCGGTACGCTTGTCATAATAGCTGTAATAGGTATTGATTTGCCTTTTGGGGTACAGGCATTGCAACCGGGCTTCACGCCAGCGGATTACCCAGCGGTGGCGTTCATGCAGATCCCGTGGAAGGTCATACGAATGAAGCCGGACCGGATTGCCGGCTTCATCCTTGTATTCGATGGAGATATACACCCAGCGTTCGATCTGTAATTCCCGCTCGGCCCGTGCCAGCTCTTTGGCGTATCCCCACCAGTCATCTATCCGTTCCTGTGCCATACCGGGATGGATTATGCTTCGGAAAACGCTTCCAGGAACTTCAGGTAAGCGGCAATCGCCTTGTGGCAGCCGGAGAAGTCGGGGATACGGCAACCGCGTTGCCTACCATAACGGATACCTCCGAATTTATTCAGCCCTTTCACATGCCTGCCCAACGTGCCTTTGGTCCGGATATGGATTTCAAAGCCGCCCCGCTTGGTAATCTCAAGAAAAATCTCCGCCGTAATCTCATCCCCATCCAGGAATCTTTGTTTCCCCTCGTCAAGGGTCTGTTGCCATTTTGCTTCCTCCAGCCTGCGCCTCTCGTCCTCTTTCTCCCTCTCTTCCCGCCGTCGTTGCTCCTGCCTTTTCCGGTAGACCTCACGGGCTTGCAGCAAAGGATCCGTATCGAGTCCGAGCCCTTCAAAGACACGGATGGACAGAAGAGAGACATGACTCCCGTTTTCTGCGTCCCGAAGCGTATTTGCAATCCAGTTCCTGCAATAACCGGCGGCTTCTTCCCTGAGGCCTTCCTTGCCAAGGATTCTCCGTGAATATTGTCCGCAGGAGAAATAGACGTTTTCAATCTTGCAGACCACATGGAAGCAGTCGTCATCTTCGTTCCCGTACTCGTTCTTTGCCGATAGCGAGATATACACATTTTCAGCATACGCTTCCAGTTCCATATAAGGAGCAATGACGGTGTTCCCGTCAGATTTGTATTTCAATACTTTAGCTTTCATAAGTCATTCATGTTTTGACAGTTCGTACATATAGTCTGATATTTCCATCTCGATGGTATCGTATATCCGGTCGAACCGGTCCTGGTATTCTTCCAGGAAGGCCCCCTCTCCGTCACACATGTCTTCAAGGGGCTTTCCTGTTACACGGCACAGTTCCAGGTCTGCCAGTTCGCAGACGATTTCACTGAGCATCGGCCGCTCCTTGTCCTCGGGGAGCAGCCTTCCTTCTTTCAGGCAACAGTAGTTGCGGATGGCGATTCGTAAGAAGAGGTCGCACTCCTCCCAGCGTCCGGCCGGGAAGAGTGTAAATGCCCGCTTCAATTCATCGGGCTGTCCGGCCCACCATTCGTTCAAGTCATTCGGTTCCATATTCACAAGTTTTTAGTTGGTTTGCACCTGTTTGGTTTGCCATTGTTTATGGGCGATGATAAACTCCTGCCGTTCCTGCTCCAGCCTCGCTTCCGTTTCGGGGGTGTACCCCAGAAGTTCTATGCACCCTCCGTTGTAACCGGTCAGACGGCACTGCATCCCTGCCTCCGACAGCTTGTCGATCCGCTTTTGTGCGGTCTTGGCACTGGAATATTGTTTCGGCCAGAAGTAATGCTCGCCTTGCGACCCGTAGGCGTCCTCCCCGAGAACCAGTTTCCCGGAGTGTCTCAGGCTTTCGGAAAAGTCGAACCGTGCCTTGCCCAATGCCTGCCGTATGGCTTTGTGGGCGGCTCCTTCGGGATGCCTGAATGCTTCCGGCTGTTTCCCTCCGGTTTGTAGTTTAGGCAGTTCCACCTTGTAGGGCTGCCTGTAACTGCCTATGCCCAATGTCAGGTAGAAATTGGTATGGAAATAATCCGTCATCGCGTCGCTGTCATCGAAATTGTACGACATGACAAAGTCGCAGACATTCATCATCACTTCCCTGGCACGGTCCGTAAGGTCGGGATTCCTTTCAATGTTATAGTGGTTGATGCTGTCCTGCACCTTGCCGGACTCTTTGGTGAACGCCTCAAAGTCCGCGCTCATCAGTTTGATATAGATGGAATGGTAGTTCTCACGCCTGACGGAGAACTTGTATTTGGGATATGTTTCCTTGAGCCACGCACGGACCAGCTCCACAATTTCGGAAGCGTGTTGTCCTTTGTAATTGCGGCCTTTCCAACGGTATTCGTTATACACGTACTCGGTGTATTCCTTGGCTGTGGCCCCGGAATAGTCGTATTCATATCCGGTGGAGCTGCCGGACACCCCCGTACAGTCCTTCCATTTCTCAAAAAGTCTTTCAAACTCGATGTTCACCTGCTGCATGACGGCAGTGTCACCACCCTTGTCCGGGTGGTGCTGCAATGCCAGACGGCGGTACTCCTTCTTCAAGTCCGCCAGGCTGTGTATGTTCTGAAAATAAGCCATAACCGTAAGTTTTTATGCCCCCACGAGGCGTTGGATAAAATATTCCTGGTAATCGAGGTCAAGACCGAGATTGCTGCAAGCAGTCTCTATGTCATCTTCCCTCAAATCGTCCGCGTCCTGCAATTCGTGCAGGTATTGAAGTTCGGAATCCAGATATTCCTGTGCTTCCGTCTTGTTGCAACTGCATGAGTTGCAGATCAGATTGATAATGTTTCCTTGCATAATGTCTGTTTTTCAATGTTCATATTCCTGTTCCTGAAGCGTCATTCGTCACATATCAAGACGGCACGCTTCGCCAGTAACTTCCGGTTGTCTTCCGAAAGTTCCATGTAAAACCGTTCCGCCGCACCATAGATGGATTTTTCCGCCTGTGCGTTCCATTTGTCCCAGAAGTGCCGGTACATACCGCCGAACACGACCTTGCATTCCTCTATGCTCCAGACGTTCCACATATAATGGAAGAAGCTGGAGACCGCATTTTCCGCATGGTATTTCATGATTCTTCAGTTTCAGGTTCAACATCATCTTCGCTTTCCAATTGCCACCATACGGCATCATACATCCCGTGAAGCCAGTCGATATTTCTCGTACCGAGTTCAAACGGGCTGTAACACTCCACTTTGTCACCGCTTTCCTTCTCCTCGGCAAGAACGGTCAGACTATTTTTCGTTACCCGAAGTCCTGTTACCATACATTCATACGGGTCACCGTTCTTACCGAACCATATCACCCAGACCGGGTCGTATCCATCATCTTCAGAGAACCGTATCTCAGTCATGCAGTGGGCATGGAGTAACTGCCGTATCTCATTGATAATATCCTCGCGCAGTTCCTTGATTCTGTCGCTGAAGTCAACGGATGCCAAAGTACCCTTTCCGTTTCTTCGGGTCACGGAAAGCAACTGCATATCAGGGTGGACTCCGAAATTCCAGTCCACCTCTTCATCATCGAGTGTAGTGTGGATATTACCACCCAAAACCAGCCCGCAGTCCTCGGACACCATCCTTTTTGCTTCATCGCGGTCGTCAGCCGCTACCGTGTAGGTACCCTCGAAGGCATACCTTACTTTTACATCATACTTGTTCATAATTTCATATTTTGATTATTGATACTTGGTTCATTGTTCCGGAGGCTCACCGGACATTCAACATCCTGCCAAAGGCAGGCGGATTGAGCCTGTAAAGTTCCGGCAGGTTAAGCGTGACCATCGGGTAACTCACCCAACCGCTCCGGCGTCTGTAACCGATATCTTCCGCCAGACTGTTTGACAGGAGGAACTCCATGGCTTCGGGATTGTTGTTGATGTCTATGAACGCCCTGTCCGGCAATGCGAACGCAGGGTCATTCTCCAGATTGACCGTCAGGACCGTGTACAGCTCGTCGGTTTTAGGATCTTTCAGGCATAACGCCAACCAGCCGTTATGGTAGATTTCAGGTACGATTGACAAATGCCGGTCATGATAAGGGAAAGTCCTGCCGGAAAACGGACGGCTGCATTTCACGATTTCAAAATCATCCTCTCCGGCAGTGAATGCCCTCATCGGACAGGACACGTCGACGAAACATTCCCCATCCTTATGACAGAGATATTCTTTTCCTCCATGGAGGATAATGGCAAATTCCGTATTCATATTCTTAAATATTTAGATGTTGTTAATCAAGCGGTTTGATTGGCGACCAGGCTGACAGCATTTCCGAAGAAGGAATCGTCCACGCCATATACATGCCGAACCGAATAGTCATATTGGGTTCTTTCGTCATCCAGGCGGAAACGGAAGCCGTGGTAATTCCTTACGTCCAGTTTTAGTTTCACATCCTGCTTCAGTTCCATTTCAAGAAGGCTTCCTCCGCCATACATGGAACTGAACAGTCCGCAACAGTTCCCTTTGGGGATAATGACCTCTTTCAGAGAGAAGCCGGTATCGTACAGCTCTTTCAGGCTTACCCTGCCGATATAGGTCAGCAGGTTCGCCCCGCAGCAGGAGTTGACAAGCTCCTCGTAGAATTGTTCGTAGGATACCTGTTCCTTGCCATCCCTGGATTTCCGGTTCGGGAAACGCCCGTAAACCTTGTAGCCGTGTCCCGTCAGCAGTTTCTTCACTTTCGCCGGATTGAGGTTCAGGCTGTCTACCATGTCCCCGAAGTAGGATTCCTCGTAACGGTAGCCTCCATGCGACTCGAACCAGTTGGAGTTGATGCAGTCGTAGTTGGAAAGCATCTCCACACGGATGGGGATGTCGTCCGTGTTCTTTATCAGTTCTTTCAGCACGTCCGAATCATTCCGGTGATAAATCTCGTCCCGGATTTCATCTTCGTGTTCCTCAAAGAAGTCATCTACCTCTTCCTCGTCAAAGCCATAGGATTCGGTACATTCATCCTTCAATTCTATGATTATGTCACGGACGGACTCCCATTCCGCGTCACGGTACCATTCATCCGTGTTTTCCCATAGGCACTCGCAATTCCGCTTGTCCAGACATTGCCGGATGATGTCAAGGTGGTTGTCGAGGTTGTCGTTATAATCCGTCCATACCAGCGTGTAGGACTGCTCCATGAGGGATTTAACGAAATCCAATGTAAGCGTTTTCTGTTCTTCCATTTGTCTTTACCTGTGTACGGCAGGGTTCTTTTTCCCGTACATACCGTTATAAATGACGGAAGCGGCTTTCCGGCCGCCTCCTTGTAATCTCTTATCCATACAGTTCTTTCACTATCCTGTCGTATTTGTCCTTTTCCATCTCCGTCTTCCGGTTGAAATGGAAATGCGCCGTGTACCTGTAGCCCGTCTTCGGCTCTCCTCCGCACTGCCGTATCGCCGTGTCGATGTCCCAGTCGGTTTCACCGATGCCGAGCGATATGCTTGTGTCCCGTAACAGGCACCGGGCAAGCCGCAACGCGGAGTCCGTCTTGTTCTCCCTGCGCAGCCTGTCGAAAGCCATCATCGCGATTTCCTTGTTTTCTATCGTTATTGTATCCATATTCCTCGTCAGTTGAATGTTAAACTGTCCTTTTCTCTGTCGCGGCTTGCCAGCATACCGAAATGGATGCTGAATATGCGCTGTCTGAAGCAGACGGGCGAATTGTATTCCATGCGCTGCCACAGCGTGAAATGGTTGTCCGAGTAGGACCAACGGAAATGTCCCGACAGGGAGCCGAAAGCGGGATTGACGTTCCTTCCGATAAGCCTCCTGTTCACATCCATGATATTGTTCGAGGTCAGGATGATGTTCAGGATTTCCACGAAAGCCATCTGCGTGAAGCAGTCCGTCGGGAATACCGGTCCGAGAAAATTGATGTTCATAAGCGTGTAAATTTTAATCGTAATTGTCATCGAACACCTCGAAACGGGGAATGCCCGTGTCGAAGCGGTTGCCTGATATGCCCGGAAAATAGAGCAGGCTGTCATCCCCGCTGTCCGGGCAGGGTTCGTCGTCCATGTAGGCTGTACTCCCGAAAAGTTCCAGGTAGTGCGCTACCAGCAGGTGGGGATCTTCCGTGCCGATGTCGTGCCCGCAACGGGCGCACCAGTCGAAGAAACAGCCCTTGTCGGGCTCCTCCAGCTGTTCCATCGCCTCCCTTATCTCGAAAAAGTTGGGACAGAGCCATTTCCGGTTGATGAGCGTGTCCGGGATTTCCTCCCATCTCGTGTACCTGTATTCCGGTGCCTCCTCTTCGGGGAAGAGGTCGGAGCAGGTACAAAGGAATTCCCCCATGTCGCCGAAATCGGACATTTGCAGCAGGTTGTCCCTTTCCTGCCGGATGTCCATGAGATGCTGCGTGGTCACTGCCACTTCTGCCTGATTCAAGTCCATAATCTTTCTGTTATAGTTAATGATGCGGAACCGGGGATTTCATTCCACAGGCTCCCAAAGGTCCGCGCCCCGGCTGTGCAGGGTTTTCCGGGGAAATACCGGAGCCTCCGGCGAGGATGATTTCTCCGGAAACCGCTTGCGGCGTGACCTTGCACTGCCGGTAAGGGTGCGGGCTACCTTTGCCTGTGGAATGGAATCTGCGGTTACTCATGTTTTTTCATTTTTAGCTTGTTATGCGCTGGCTTCCCCAGCTGATGTGTATCTTGCCCTCCCTGTCACGTTCCCTGACCAGCAGGCTCTCGATGACGGACATGGTGACGTCGAATTCCTCGAAGATTTCCGACTGCTCCTTCACCTCGCCGCTCTTGATGAACTCGTTCAGCCGTTCCTTGGTAAGTACCAGTGCCATCAGGTTCTGCTCCACGGAATCCTTGTAGGTGACGTAATGCACGTCCTTCAGATCCTTGGAGTCGAGGCGTATGAAACGGAAGTAGAACTGTTCCATCTTCGGGATGTTCCATTGGAGCGATTCCAGTATCACGTCGTTGCAGGTGGGGATGTTCACCGAACTGCTCAGGCTCTGCTGCGTGCAGACCAGTATGCCGTTTACGGTGGAGTCGAATTCGGTCACGATGCCCTGCCGTTTCTTGAACGCCACATCACCCTTGACCACGAACAGCGGACGTTCCGGAAAGCATTCGCGAAGATGGCTTTCATACAGGTCGAATGCCGCAATCGAAGTACAGCCCACAGCCACTTTGCCGGGAATCTTCCGTATCAGCCTTTCGATGTACCGTGTCTTGTTAGGAATCCCTTCGCCGAAATAACCCTCTATCAGGTGCGGTACGGAGCAGGCCTTGATGAGCAGCTTGATCTGCCGCATGAGCCTGAGCCCGGCATCCTTCCTCGTGTCTCCCGTGCTGTTATAATACAGCTCGCAGATACGGCAGAACTCTTCGATGATGACACGGTAAACCTCGTGCTCGCCTTCGGACGGGCTGACGGTATGGGTGCGTATTCTGTACTTCTCTCCGGCAAAGTCCCTGAACTTGCGTGTGATGACGGTCTTTCCGATAAGTTCAGCCAGTTCCTCCTTGTTGTACACGTCCTGGTTCTGCTTCTCGATGCCGAACACGGTGGATTTTCCGGGACAGTGGCAGGCACGGAAAAGCACATGCCCCCTGAAGGCGGAGAACGGCTCGCCGTAATACGGGTTACTTTCTTCCTCTATCTCCTTGTCCTTGTTCTCGTGATATATCCGGTCGCACCAGCAAATCATATTGACGGAGTTGTTGTAAAGCAACTCGAACTGGCTGTAAAGCTCCGCGATATTGTTGCGCGTGGTCGTGCCCGTGTCGAGTATCTTGTATTTGAGACGGCGGAAGAGGCTAAGTATATGCCTTGTCCGCTGTGAGGACGGGTTGGTAATCTCGTCGGATTCGTCGAAAACCAGACAGATTTTCCCGGACGTGCGTCTGACAAATCCGGCCATCCCGCGTTTCAGTTTGGAGAGCATGGAAGTGGAAAGGATGAGAAACACGCCTTCCGGTACCGTTTCAAGATCGGCATTGTTCCGTACCACACGGAACTTTTCCCGGTTCATGGTCAGGAAGGGTATCCATGTCATGTTGGTGGCGATGGCCGGAGCCAGTATCACCGCATTGCGTACCTTGCGGAATTTGAGCAGGTATTTGGCGCGGTGGTAGACTGCCGCCGTCTTGCCGGAGCCTTGCTGCCAGTTCAGCAGCGCGTAGTGTTTCTGCAAGACAAGGTTCAGGTCGTGCTTCTGGAGCGGGGTGAACTCGCAAGTGTCTCCGTCCTTGTTGATGAAGGTCGTGCGGTCGAGGTATTCGGCCAGGTGCGGGTCGGGCTTCATGTCGGCAAACGGCCGGTTCTGGATTTCGTATTGCCTGCGCTTCTTGCGTATCAGTTTTTCTGCCGCACGTATCTGGCGCATGTTCTTTTCAGTCGGCAGTTCCGGGACGGGAAGTTCGGCCCGTCCCAACACAAGATCATTGATGCTTGCCGCCTTGTGCGGTACCTTATCCAACAGCCGTGGGGCGTATTGTTTCAGCTTGAACTCGTAGGAGGTCTTCACCAGGGCGACCTCCTTGCGCGGCACGACATTCTGCGTGGTGATATACCTGCGGATGATACCGAGTACCTTGCCCGTGGTAAGCTTGTTTTTCTCCCATTGCTTTATCTGCTCCTGTGTGGCATTCTCAGGCGGCTTCTGGTTGCGGAATTTCGTGACCAGTGCTTCCGCCTTGTCGATGTGCCTGTTCAGTTTGGCGTGGGCTTTCAGTTCGTACATGTACTTGGCGAGCTTGTACTCGAACACATCCAGTTCCTCCTTGTCAATCCGGTTGGTCTCGCGCATCAGGTCGAGGCGCAGCCTGTGCTTCATCCGCCTTGCCTCATGGATGCGATCTTTCAACTCGGTCATGGAGATGAACTCCTCCGCGTTGTAGACCTGCATTTCGATATGCAGTGACTGGCGAAGGAACACCATTACTTTCGTGTTGAAATTGTGGACTCCGGCGGAGGCGAAAGCGTTGGGGTTTAATTTCGACTGTCCGATGAATGAGAACTGTTCATTGATGCCCGTCACCCGCCTTTTCTCCCAAAACTCGCTCTGCATGAACGAGCAGGGCACGATGACCATCAGGATACCTGCCGGGTTGAGCACGTCATAAGCCTTATCCAGATAGAATTCCTGTGACAGCTTGTAATCAAACTTCAGGTTGAAAGGCGGATTGCCGATGATGATGTCGAAGCGTTGCTCCGGGTAGTATTGCCGGATGTCGCATTTCTCGATATGGGCGTCCGGGTAGAGATACTTGGCAACGGCCACCGCCTTTCCGTCGATGTCAAAGCCGTAGGCGTTATGCATGTTCGGCAGGTGGTTGAAGAAATTGCCCATGCCGCAGCACATGTCGAGTATCATCTCGGAAGAGGTCGGGGACAGCATGTCCGTCATGTCCCGGCATACCTCATGCGGGGTGAAGAACTGTCCCATCTCGAATTCCTTCTTCGCCTCCGCGTACTCGTTGTAGTTGGCAAAGTCGGACTGCCGCAGGTTGTGCAACCCGCCGATGCCGGTATAACAGTTGTAGATGCTTTCCGCCGGTATAAGGTCCTTGCCGGAGTCTATGGAGAAAAGTATCTTTTCGTTGACCTCGGCCCGCCTGTCATGCGGTATCTGTTGGGGTATGATGGCATACATGGTTTTATCTGTTGTTTACGGTTGGAAATGAAAACACCCCGCAAGGATGCCTTACGGGGTGTTGTGAAATTCTTCTCATGGTCAGTTCTCCTGTAACGTGATTTCATTCAGGCGGAGACGTTTGAAACAGCTCTCGGCTGCCGCACTGTCCTTGAACTTGACATCTATACGACCGTTCTTGTAGAACCTGACCTGCTCGGCGTTGGTGGTCGTGAGGTCATACCAGTCACTGACGGACACATCGTTGTCATCGAAACGGATAATCATGTCTGAGCTACCGCACAGTAGGTCGTCCGCACCGTATGCGATACCCGCACACAGAATTTCCAAATTTCCGCCATAGTTGTAACTGATTTTGCACCTGTTGCTGTATTGTATGTAATAATCGTCGAAACGGATGATTTCTGGAAAGACAATCTTGTCCTTCTTCAATTCCGGCTTGACCTTGCTCCAGCAGGAAGGCCTGACTGCTTTGGAAACTCTGGCAAGCAGCTCTTCCACCGCCGTTTCCCGGAAACTCTTGCCGCCCAGATGTTCGATAACCGCGTCCACGTATGTTTCATAGACCGGACGGAAGCCCATGCGGAGCGTCCTTTCGTCTATCCTTTGTTCCGGTACCGATACGTTGTATGTCCTGTTGAAGTAGGCGATGATGCGGTTGGCAAAATTCGTGTTGGCATTGTGGTTCTTGTCCACCAGGTCATTGAGGATGTCAAATGGCTTGAACTCGTTGTGTGAGTAATCGTCCTTTCCGTTATTAAAGGAATAGAAGTCGCGCATGGAAACCTTGCCGTTGTCATTATAAGAAAAGTTCCGTTCCGAACGGTATCGTTCCGCCTCTTCCTTGAAGATGCCGTACCAGCGGTCTATCTGGTCAAGTGTCTTGTAAAGCATATCCTGCTGGTTCTGGCAAAACAGGCGGTCTTGTTCCGTAATCTTATCCTCGTTTCTCACTTCCACGCTCAGGATACCGGAAAGCAGGTCGGGAGCGCCACCGGCCTTGAATGTTGTTGTCTGCATATCTGTTTGATTTTAAGTGTTAGGAATTTTGCGGTTTGATTCGGTGGAAATAGGTGATGTGCCGTTCCATGTCCTTGACAATCTTCACCTGTTCGGGATGGAAATCGAGTCTTCGCTTCACCGCCGGGGCATCAATCTTTTCCCATTCCGATAGTGGCAGGAACACATATTCACGGTGGAAGCACCATACCACGATTTGTCGCTCCCAATTGCCTTGGAACACCGTTCCTTCGTAATCTTCCAGGAATTGTTGGAACCCGGCTTCATCCTGGAAGGCGGCATCATAACCCTGATAGAGGTTGCCTTCTTCCGATTCCTTTCTTTTGTGCAGGTAAAAACGGCGGTAGGTTTCTGTCGTGAAATCCCCATACAGCGGTCCGGGTTCATGATAGGACCACAAGGGGACGTTCGCTGTAAATGACACCGAACCGTTACCACATGCTCCACAATGTCCCCAGTCCTTGAATGAGCCTTCCGTCCACTTTACGAATTTCAGTTCTTTAGGGTCTATGGAATGGAAAGCACCTCCGCTGACACTCAGACGGATACTTCCCGCTGCCGGCCACACGAAAGGTACATACGGCTGCTCGCATACGGAAAGCGAACCATTCCTTTCATCGTCTATAAGGGCATAGGGGTAATGATCACCATGGCGGCTTACATAAACCAGCCTGTCGCCGACCTGGGGTGTCATTTCCGAGCGTGTCCGCTCGATGAGTTCCACATAACGGTTGGCCATATCCACGTCTTCCTGTGTCAACCCGTGTTCATGGTCGTATGAAACGTTCCGTTCCTTGAGCGTTTCGATACTGTACTTGTTCTTTGCCTCCTGTAACATAACATTGTTTTTTTGTTTGTCCGGCTTTCGGGGCCGGAGTTCCCGTAACTACAGGCTTTAAAAGGTCGTGTTCCGTACATGCAAGGTTGTCGGGAAAAATACCGAAGCCCTCCGGGGCGAGGATGATTTTTCCACGACACCCGAAGGGCTTGACCTTGCTTGTACGAAAGAACACGAGTTACCTTTGCCTGTGAGTTACGGGGACTCGGCTACGGTATGGCGTACTATCCGATACGGATTATTTCATGAGTTTGATGTGAGATTATGACCGGAAAATTCCGGCATTTACAGGAAAAATACTATCTTTGCAGACAGATAAAGAGTTATTTGAAAGCATGAGGAATATGGTGGTTCTAAACAGTTTGCCTTTTTCTTATCCGTTGCCCGTTCTCATGCGAGTTTCATATAAATTACTGATAGTCATATAAAATACTTCAGACTATCACAAATATAAGGGAAAAAAAGGAGAAGAACGTATTATGAAAAGCTAAAAATAAAATTACTTTGAAGAAGATTAAATCAAAAAGCCTCGCCGGAACCGAAATGTTTCCTGACGAGACCTCATTTTCTTTCGTAGATTATTATCCCTTTTGAATCTCCAGCTTATACCAACACTTTACGAAAGCGTTCAAGAAATTCATCAGCCTCTGCCATAGTAAGGCACAAAGGCGGAAGCAGACGAATCACATTAGTACCACTGACTCCGGTAAATACTTTCTGTTCGAACAGCAAACGCTGACGCAATTCCTTAATCGGTTCTTCAAATTCCATACCGATCATCAAACCTTCGCCACGCACCTCTTTAATCTGTGAGAATTGTTTCAATTCTTTCAGCAGATGAGCACCTACCTTGGCAGCATTCTCTACCAGATTCTCACCTTTCATAACATCAAGCACCGCGATAGCAGCAGCACAAGCTAGGTGGTTACCACCAAAAGTGGTTCCCAATTGTCCATATACCGGCTTGAATTTCGGACTGATCAGGACACCAGCCATCGGAAAGCCATTACCAATCCCCTTTGCTACCGTAATTATATCGGGACGGATACCTGCATGTTGGTGAGCAAAAAATTTACCGCTACGCCCGTAGCCGGATTGTATTTCATCCAAAACAAGGGCTGCATCCACTTCTTCGCAAGCCTTACTCAGTTCTTTCAAGAATTTTACTTCCGGAACCTGAATACCGCCTACTCCTTGAATACCTTCAATAATCACCGCACAGACATCTCCTTTTGCCAATTCCGCTTTAGCTGCTTCTATATCGTTCAAAGGCAGATAAGTCACATGCCCATTGTCATTGATTGGGGCTATAATTTTCGGATTGTGGGTTACCTCCACTGCCAGTGAAGTACGTCCGTGAAATGCTTTGCAAAAAGAAAGCACACGGTTGCGACCATTGTAAAAAGAAGCCAGTTTCAACGCATTTTCATTAGCTTCAGCTCCACTGTTTATCAAAAACAATTGATAATCATCATAACCCGAAAGTTTCCCTAAACGGTCTGCCACTTCCTGCTGTAGCTTGTTAACCACCGAATTGGAATAAAATCCCAACTGTGCAACCTGCTTGCTTATCATTTCCACATAATATGGATGTGCGTGACCGATAGAAATAACCGCATGACCACCATACAAATCAAGGTATTCCGTACCTTGGTCATCCCATACATGACAACCTTTTCCTTTGACAATATTTATGTCAAAAAGAGGATATACATCAAATAATTTCATAAACTCTTCTTTATTAAAAAGCAGACGGTTTCAACCTCAACCCTACGGTTTCTTCCAAATTGAACATGAGATTCATATTATGAACCGCTTGTCCGCTTGCCCCCTTCAACAAGTTGTCAATGCAAGAGATAACCAGCAGCTTATCGCCATGTTTCTCCAAATGAATCAAACACTTGTTGGTGTTCACCACCTGCTTCAAATCTATATTTTTGTCTACAATATGAACGAAAGAATCCTCGGCATAATAGTCTTGATACATCTTCACCAGTTCTTCCAGTTCCACCTTGCATTTGACTACCAGAGTAGCAAAGATACCACGCGGGAAATCACCCCGGTAAGGAATAAAATCTATTTCAGCATTAAAGCTGTTTTGCAACTGTTTCAATGATTGCTTGATTTCGGGAACATGCTGATGAGAAAACGGTTTATAAATGCTCATATTATTATTACGCCAACTGAAATGACTGGTAGCACCCGGTTTCACCCCTGCCCCTGTACTTCCGGTAATGGCATTTACCATTACATCCTCGTTCAGTAACAGATGTTTGGCTAACGGCAATAAACCCAATTGAATACAAGTGGCAAAACATCCCGGATTGGCCACGTGCTTGCTATGGCAGATAGCACGACGGTTCAGTTCCGGCAAACCATAAATGAAGTCATGGTCATCACTCTTGATACGGTAGTCCATACTGAGGTCTATGATTTTCAAATCCTCGGGTACATTGTGACTATCCATAAACTTCTTTGTATCTCCATGAGCCGTACAGAAGAACAATACATCAATCTCATCCAGAGGAAGTTCGTCTGTAAAAACCAAATCCGTTTCACCATAGAGTCCCTCATGTACGTCGGTAATCTTATTGCCAGCGTTACTGCTGCTATTTATAAACTTTATGTCTACATCAGGGTGATTAATCAGCAGACGAATCAATTCGCCCGCCGTATAACCTGCCCCACCGATAATTCCTGCTTTAATCATACTTATTAAATTTCTTCGTCCTTGTGGTTATTATAATAAACACGCAAAGGTGTAGAAGTCACTTTGATAAAGCCTTTAGCATCTTCTGCTGTCCATCCCTTCTGCATTTCACCATATTCACCAAATTTGGTCTTCACCAGATCGTCTTTTGATTCAACACCCACAGTAGAGAATGAAAGCGGACGGAGTTCCAAGATAGCTGTACCATTTACATTACGCTGAGACTCCTGCAACATTGCCTCAATATCGCGCATTACCGGTTCCAGATACTGACTTTCATGCAAGAACATTCCGTACCAATTGGCAACCTGGTCTTTCCAATATTGCTGCCACTTGCTCAACGTATATTTTTCAAGGAAACGATGGGCACCGATAATCAGCATAGGAGCAGCAGCCTCGAATCCTACACGCCCTTTGATACCGATAATGGTATCCCCAACGTGCATGTCGCGGCCGATACCGTAGGGCGCACCGATCTCCTCCACTTTTTGAATAGCCTTGATAGGATCATCAAACTTCTCGTCATTAACAGCTTTCAGTTCACCTTTTTCAAATGTAAGACGAAGTTGTTCGCTTCCTTCCTTGGTCACCTGTTTTAAATAAGCACTTTCGGGCAAACCCTGCGCAGAGTCCAATATTTCCCCACCGCAGATAGAAGTCCCCCAAAGACCTACATTATAAGAATATTTCAATTTTGTAAAGTCAGCGGCAAAACCATGTTCGTTCAAATAATCGATTTCCTGCTGACGGCTTAATGCCATGTCACGGGTCAATGTAATGATCTCAACTCCCGGAGCCAGTACCAAAAAAGTCATATCGAAACGAATCTGGTCATTACCCGCACCAGTCGAGCCGTGTGCGATAGCGTCCGCACCTATTTCATTAGCATAACGCGCTATAGCCAACCCTTGGAAGATACGTTCAGAACTTACAGAAATAGGATAAGTACCATTACGGAGCACATTACCGAATACCATATATTTCAAGCTCTTCTCATAGTATTCCCGGGTCACATCCAATGTCACATACTTCACAGCACCCAGTTTGTAAGCGTTCTCTTCGTTCTGCTTCAGCTGCTCCTCACTGAAACCACCCGTGTTTGCACAAGCTGCATACACTTCATACCCTTTTTCCTTAGCCAGATACATTACAGTGAAAGAGGTATCAAGCCCCCCGCTGAATGCCACTACTACTTTTTTCTTCTTTTCTTCCATAATGATATTATTTTAATTGAGAATTAAAAATTGAAAACTGAGAAATAAGTACATGAATGCGCAGCCATCTTTTAATTTTTAATTCTTAATTTTTAATTTATTAAATAGTGTCTTCTTCGTGCAAAGCCGGATCGTAAAGCATGGCTGTACAAATACAGAACTTACGGTTCTTCGCCACTAATATATCGTGATTGATACAGCCTTCACAACCTTTCCAAAAGGCCTCATCATCAGTCAGTTCATTGAAAGTTACAGGAACATATCCCAGTTCTGTATTCATTTTCATTACCGCCGCGCCACTGGTCAGACTGAATATCTTTGCTTTAGGCCATCGTAGACGTGCCAATCGGAACGAAGCCGCCTTTATACGCTTGGCCAAACCTATTCCACGATAATTAGGATGCACAATCAATCCCGAGGTTGCTACATATTGCTTGTTTCCCCATGACTCAATATAGGTAAATCCTGCAAAATCATCTCCACATAAGGCAATAATCGCCTTTCCTTCTTTCATCTTTGTAGTCACATATTCATGTGTGCGTTCTGCAATGCCTGTTCCGCGTACCTTAGCAGCTTCTCTAATAGTATCTAAAATTTTATCAACGTAAACTTCATGTGAGGCATCTGCCACCATCACATCCACTTGTTTAGCATCCATCTCCTTTTTTATCTATTATTATATTATTGTATATTCGGTATAATCAATGAAAGTGCATTCTTCACTCCCGCTCTTGTGCAACCTTCACGAATGACAAGCATAATAGTATCATCACCAGCAATAGTTCCCAATATTTCATCAAAGTTCCGGTTATCAATATCATAAGCCAAACTACTAGCATATCCGGGACGAGTCTTGATTACTGCCAGATTAGCCGAAAATTCAATGGAAATAAATCCATTATGCATCAACATCTCACTGGCCGAATGTTGCTCAGTCATACGTTTGTACATGGTATTGTTTGGTAATACATATACATAATTTCCGTTCATACTGGCTGCCTTCGCCACTTTCAACTGCTTCAAGTCACGAGACAAAGTAGCTTGGGTCAATTGGAATCCTTCTTTCGCCAATTCCTGCAACAACTCTTCCTGGCTACCTACTTCCTTACTCGAAATAATAATCTTAATGGCATCAAGTCTGCTATTCTTGCTCTTCATACTGCATAATTATTCTAATTCGGCTGCAAAATTACAGAATATTCGGGAATATAGATACAAAAAAGAGAATATTTTTGCGACTTTATGCATATTTTCAATAAAGCTTTTATCTATCATCCCAAGAATAAACCAAAATCATACCAAATTTTTCTTTTCAATGCAATCTTCTTAAAAAGACGGTAATATTATGTTTTACGACAGGTACAACCAAATCCAACAGTTATAATATCAAAAAAACAAGGACGACTTTCGGGGAATAAACTATTTTTGCATCACTATTAATTCCTTAAAATCAAAATAAAGGCATGGAACACACTTATTTCTTTGCGGTAGACCTGGGAGCCACCAGCGGACGTACCATCTTAGGTTGCCTGGGAGAAGGCAAAATGGAGTTGAAAGAACTGACTCGTTTCCCTAATCATATTATAGAAACCGGAGGACATTGTTATTGGGATATTTATGCCTTATACAATGAAATTATAAGAGGACTGAAAGTCGTAGCAAAAGACAATCTACCTATCCGCTCTATTGGTATAGATACTTGGGGGGTGGATTTCGTATTAGTGGGCAAAGACGGAGAGTTACTCCGCAATCCTTATTGCTACCGCGACCCTCATACTGTAGGCGCACCCGAAGAATATTTTACCCATATTCCCCGTGAACGGGTATATGACATTACCGGAATTCAAATTATGAATTTCAATTCTCTGTTCCAACTGTCAACACTCCACCGCAATCATTGCTCGGCCTTGGAAGCAGCAGATAAAATACTGTTTATGCCGGATGCTTTAAGTTATATGCTGACCGGTAAAATGGTAACAGAATATACCATCGCTTCTACTTCCCAGATGTTGAATCCGCGCACCAAATGCTTCGAAAAGGAACTACTGGATGTAGCAGATATCAAGAAAGAACAGTTCGGCCGTTTTGTTTTTCCAGGGGAACCTATTGGAGTGCTGACAGAAGAAGTGCAAAAAATTACAGGTCTGGGAGCTATTCCTGTTATTGCCGTTGCCGGTCATGACACAGGTTCAGCCGTAGCTGCCGTACCTGCACAAAACGAAAAATTCGCATATCTGAGTTCCGGCACGTGGAGCTTGATGGGGATTGAAGTGAAAGATGCTATTATAAATAAGGAAAGCTTTGAACAGAACTTCACCAACGAAGGAGGTGTGGAAGGAACGACCCGGTTCCTGAAAAATATCTGTGGCATGTGGTTGTTGGAACGTTGCCGCAAAGAATGGGAAGCAACCAACAACTATTCTTATACAGAACTGATAGATGCAGCCCTGGCAGTTCCCGCTTTCCGCAGTGTCATCAATCCCGATGCTCCCTGCTTCGCCAATCCGTCATCTATGATTCAAGCCATCGGACATTATTGCAAAGAAACCAACCAACCTGTACCACAGAGTTATGGCGAAATCACTCGTTGTATTTTCGATAGTCTTGCCCTGCGCTACAAACAAGTATTCGGCTATTTGCAACAAATGGCCCCGTTCCCCATCGAAAAGCTGCACATTATCGGTGGAGGCTCACGAAACAATTTGTTAAACCAATTCACTTGCAACGCAGTGGGCGTACCTGTTATAGCAGGTCCCAGTGAAGGAACAGCTATCGGCAACATTATGTTACAGGCAAAAGCCAACGGGCTGGTAAACGATATTGCGGCTATGCGCCAACTAATCAGCACTTCCATAGAAACCGTTTCTTTTGAGCCCCAGCAAGCAGAAGAATGGGAAGAAGCATATAAGAAGTATTTAGCTCATTATAGAGAAGATATTTAATATTCACCTTGAAATTTATTCATTAAATAAACAAATAATATCATGAAAGAAGAATTGATTAATAAAGCGTATGAGATTGCAAAAGAACGTTATGCCGCTGTAGGTGTTGACACAGAAAAAGTAATGGAAACCATGCAGAATTTCCATCTGTCACTGCATTGCTGGCAAGCAGATGATGTAACCGGTTTCGAAGTTCAGGCAGGTTCATTGACCGGTGGTATCCAGGCTACAGGTAACTATCCCGGCAAAGCTCGCAACATCGACGAACTGCGTGCAGACATTCTGAAAGCTGCTTCATATATACCAGGTACTCACCGTTTGAATCTGCACGAAATTTATGGCGACTTTCAAGGAAAAGTCGTAGATCGTGACGAAGTAGAACCCGAACATTTCAAAAGTTGGATTGAATGGGGTAAGGAAAACAACATGAAACTGGATTTCAACTCTACTTCATTCTCCCATCCCAAAAGCGGTGATCTGTCTTTGTCAAATCCCGATGAAGGTATCCGCAACTTCTGGATTGAACATACTAAACGTTGCCGTGCCGTAGCCGAAGAAATGGGTAAAGCTCAAGGCGATCCTTGTATCATGAACCTGTGGGTACACGATGGCAGCAAAGACATCACTGTAAACCGCATGAAATATCGTGCTTTGTTAAAAGACTCTCTGGATCAGATTTTCGCAACAGAATACAAGAACATGAAAGACTGTATCGAATCCAAAGTATTCGGTATCGGACTGGAAAGCTATACAGTGGGGTCTAATGATTTCTATATCGGCTATGGCGCCAAGAACAACAAGATGATTACCTTGGATACCGGGCACTTCCACCCGACAGAAAGTGTTGCAGACAAAGTTTCTTCTTTATTGTTGTATGTTCCCGAACTGATGCTGCACGTAAGTCGCCCCGTACGTTGGGACTCAGACCACGTAACCATCATGGACGACCCGACTATGGATTTGTTCAGCGAAATCGTTCGTTGCAACGCCTTGGATCGTGTACACTATGGACTTGACTACTTCGATGCTTCCATCAACCGTATCGGTGCATACGTTATCGGCAGCCGTGCAGCTCAGAAATGTATGGTACGCGCTTTGCTGGAACCGATTGCCAAATTGCGCGAATACGAAGCAAACGGACAAGGATTCCAACGTCTGGCTCTGCTCGAAGAAGAAAAAGCTTTGCCTTGGAATGCTGTATGGGATATGTTCTGCTTGAAGAACAATGTACCCGTAGGCGAAGAGTTCATTGCAGAAGTAGAGAAATACGAAGCAGAAGTTACTTCTAAACGCTAATCAATATCCAACCACAATATCGTCCTCTGTAAGGGTGGCCTCATGTATCTGCCCCTACAGAGAACGTATTTGTGGTTTTAAAGAATATAAACAATGGAAATCATTATCGGATTAATCATTATCGCTATAGGAAGTTTCTGCCAATCCAGTTCATACGTACCTATCAAGAAAGTAAAAGAATGGAGTTGGGAAAGTTTTTGGCTGATACAAGGTGTATTCGCCTGGTTGGTGTTCCCACTATTGGGCGCATTGCTAGGTATTCCCCAAGGAGGCAGTCTGTTTGACCTTTGGGGAGCGGGAGGTGCTCCAATGAGCATCTTTTATGGTATATTATGGGGAGTGGGCGGCCTTACCTTTGGTCTTTCCATGCGTTATCTGGGAGTAGCCTTAGGACAAAGTATCGCACTGGGTACTTGTGCCGGATTCGGTACACTGTTCCCCGCCATCTTTGCCGGAACCAACCTGTTCAAAGGAAACGGACTTATTCTTTTACTAGGAGTATGTATCACTTTGTCGGGCATTGCCATTATAGGATATGCCGGCAGTCTTCGCGCCAAAAACATGAGCGAGGAAGATAAACGCGCGGCAGTAAAAGATTTTGCTCTGACTAAAGGACTGTTGGTAGCCCTACTGGCAGGTGTGATGAGTGCCTGTTTCGCTTTGGGACTCGATGCAGGAACTCCCATCAAGGAAGCTGCGTTAGCTGGAGGTGTAGAAGGTCTTTATGCGGGACTTCCTGTAATCTTTCTGGTAACACTAGGCGGTTTTTTAACCAATGCCGTTTACTGTCTGCAACAAAATGTAGCCAACAAAACTATGAGTGATTATGCCAAAGGCAATGTATGGGTAAACAACCTGATATTCTGCGCCTTGGCAGGAGTACTGTGGTACATGCAATTCTTCGGACTGGAAATGGGTAAAAGTTTCCTGACCGGAAGTCCTGTACTGCTTGCCTTCTCATGGTGTATATTAATGGCTTTGAATGTTACTTTCAGTAACGTATGGGGTATTTTATTAAAAGAATGGAAAGGTGTATCCACCCAAACTATCACTGTTCTGGTAACCGGACTGGTAGTTCTTATCTTTTCTCTTGTATTCCCTAATTTATTCTAAAAGAATTATTATATTTGTAGCATACTGTTATTCAGAATAAAAAAATGAATAACAATACCCTATGAACAATCAAATAAAAGAAGATATGAAATCAATCTTAGACAATCGCCCCGAATTGGTCAAAGAGGTGAATAAAGTAGCCGAAGTAGCCGGATATTTGTGGCAAAAAGGATGGGCCGAACGTAACGGAGGTAATATCACCGTCAATATCACCGAGTATGTAGACGATGAAATCCGTCAGATGCCCGCTATCAGCGAAGTAAAACAAATCGGTGTAACACTGCCTCACTTGAAAGGCTGTTATTTTTATTGCAAAGGAACCAATATGCGTATGCGGGATTTGGCACGTTGGCCTATGGATAACGGTTCTGTCATCCGTATTTTAGATGATTGTGCTAGTTATGTCATTATTGCCGACAAACCGGTTCAACCTACTTCGGAAGTTCCCTCCCACCTGAGCGTACACAATTATCTCATTAGCATAGGCTCTCCTTATAAAGCATCCGTACACACACACCCCATCGAACTGATTGCCTTGTCTCACAACAAAAAGTTCATGGAGAAAGATGTGGCAACCAACCTGCTATGGAGCATGATTCCCGAAACAAAAGCATTCTGCCCACGTGGATTGGGCATGATTCCTTATCAGTTACCCAGTTCTGTAGAATTAGCAGATGCAACTATCAAGGAATTGGCTGATTATGATGTAGTCATGTGGGAAAAACACGGTATCTTTGCTGTTGACTGTGACGTAATGGCCGCATTCGACCAAATTGATGTTTTAAATAAATCCGCATTAATTTACATCGCTGCCAAAAATATGGGATTTGAACCCGACGGCATGAGCCAGGAACAGATGAAAGAAATGAGTGTGGCTTTTAATCTACCCAAATAATATTTTTATGGTCTTCCCCTAATGGGGAGATTTTGAAGATGATTTGAACCCACATGGGGACAAATCATCTTTTTTATTATCGAAGCTTAAAAGATAAATGAGATCCAGATTGCCACTTAAGCTTTTCATCACACGATATTCATCACAAATGAACAAGCATATAAAATGACCAATTTATGTTTTTATCTCATTATTCTATTGATTAAAAAGATTAACACTCCCTATACAGCAAACACTTCCTAGACAATCGCGTACTTAACTCATTGACAGTTTGAGTATCTTATGTTTTTTTTAGAACAACGAGTACTCTTTTTGGCTATCTTTGACAAAGACAGATTCACTAAACCTACAGAGATATATGAAAGCAAATAAATTATTCCTTTTGGCAAGTTTCTTTCTATCAAGCAGCCTGACACCTATAGCGGCTCAGAGTAAGAAAGAGAAGAAGCAACAGACAGAACAAGCTGTACGCGAAGCTGTTGACGCAAAGACATACAAAATCAATGTGGACCGGGTAATGCCTATGAAAGGAGGCAGCAAACACCTGACTTCCGATTATTCTTTAGAAATAAGAAACGATTCGGTTTATTCCTATCTGCCTTATTTCGGAGTGGCGTATAACGTTCCTTACGGGGGTGGAAAAGGATTAAATTTTAGTGCTCCTTTATCAGAATATACTTCAGCATATAATAAAAAGGGGAATGCTAAAATCACACTAAAAGTACGGAACGAGGAAGACAATTACCTTTACAATATCATCATTTATCCCAATGGCAGCAGTAACATACAGGTCACCCCTACAAACAGACAATCTATTTCTTTCTCCGGAGAAATGGATCTAAAGAAGAAAGAATGAGCCATAAATAAAAGGGGGTCAAAACTAAAACAACCTATCGTGCTATATGATCAGGTCATTTTAGTTTTGCCCCCTGATTAAATTACAGCTATTATTTACTTATTTCTCTAACCGGCTAAAGAAATTCTCAATGGCTTCCTTATTGACAAAAACTCCTTTTACTCCGGTCACTTCCACCGTATCCATCAACAAAGCCAAGCCCTGATAACCGTTTTCATCCTTTGCCAATACTTCCTGCTGATAAATTTCAGCTGATTGGCAGGCTTTACCATCTTCAGGTAATTTCTCGAACCGACCAAGGTAATAATTGCCTTCAAAGAAATTATGTGTAGATTCTGTCAATTGGAATCTGCTGGATTCTGGAGCATAAAAAATATTTCCACTAATAAATGTACTATCCGGATATCCGCCCCATGAATCCAAAGTAATCATAGTACGATCGATATCAGCCGCAGGTTTACGGTTCACATGAATAATGTTACGGGTAATGCGACTGTCCTTTACAGGACCTGCCAGATGAACAGCTGGTGAGAACATCCCGGCACGAGTCGGTTCAGGCCGCACTCCGTCACCTATACTCACATTGTAACGGACAATAGTGCCCAAGTTGCCTACATTAAAAGATGCGTCGGCCGTGCCGTCATTGCAAACCAATACTAAGCCACCATAGTTATCATGACTATAATTATACTGAATGACCGTTCCCCGGCAATTCCAGTCCGAATCAAACCCCTGTGCATCCCACGGAGCCTTATGACCACTTACCTCATTGAATTGCACCAAAGTATTATCACAACTCCACGGCCAAATACCTGCCGCCGCCTCTGTGTCAGGAAGCATATCAGGACAATCACGCATTACGTTGTATTCTATCAAGGTACTGTCACAACCGATAGGTACAATACCATCACCTGGTACTTCCTCTATCAAATTTCCCCGTATCACGGTATGCTTGCTGGGATGCCAGTTCTGCCGATCGCTATAAGCGGCCCAAATCATAGCATTACGGGTACATCTCAAAATATGGCAGTTCTCTATGGTTAACCTATTGAATGTTGAAATTTTCTTTTCACCGCCATTCACTATATAAATACCGCACCCTCCGCCTTTTTCTTTTACCAACGAACCATTGACATCCCGTACAGTCACATTATTGACAACAATGTTCTGCGATACGCCATAATCCATACACTCTATCTTCAAGCCCGAACGATAAGGCAGAGGCTGTCTACCTGTATTCACGATTTCCAAATTCTGCATCGTTATATAGTCCGAATTACAGATACGAGCTGCATACAAGGAAGTATCATATCCCACAATGCAAGGTTTCCGTTCACCATCACCATAAGCATCTATATAAATACGATCTTCGGGTATACCGTGTCCGGTGATTTCAAGTTCGCCATTAAAAACCTCACCGCGCTTCAACAAAACTTTATTGCCCGGCAGTAATTTCACTCCACGTAGTTTTTCCAGACTTTTCCATGCTTCATCCGGGGCTAACCCACTATTATTATCATCACCGCCGGTAGCATCCAGATAATAGCACACTGGACTATCAGAACATGCTGCCAACAGGAAGGAAAATAAAAGAAGGATCATTGTTTTTCTCATTTCTCTTCCGTTTTTAAAAAGTTATCTATTTATTCCAGAAGTTGTCAGAACAACTAGGATTCACCACAGATTACGCAAATTCACACAGTTTTTTGATTTAAAGGTTGTTTGCCTCCTACTTCTTTGTGACAATCCATGTATCCTGTGATGAAAACCTACACTCTACATTACTTCCACAAGTCGTGCTGAACCAGTTTCTTGTTAGTATCCAGTTCGGCAGTTGGCAAAGGCCATACATAATCCCTCTCACCGTTGAACTTACGTGCTTCATAAGCCAAGCCATACATAGTGCGTTCATTCTCTATATTAGCTACCGCCTTATCCAATTCCTTCCAACGATAAAGGTCAAACAAACGCAAGCCTTCAAAGGCCAGTTCCACACGACGCTCATGCTTAATGACTTCCAACAATTCATCTTTAGAAAGAGAAGTGCCTTCCACTTCCTCTACTGTGGGCATGTTCACATCTGCACGTTGCCGCACTTCATTCACTAAAGCAGTTACATCACTATAAGCATAGCCTCCTTTCTGTACCATTGCCTCCGCCAAAGATAATAAAACTTCAGCATAACGCACCACATAAAAGTCTTGTCCATTATCCCAAGAGTTAGAAGTATCCGTAGGATCAAAATACTTATAAACATATATGGTAGACAGGGAAGCGGCAGCTCCACCATATACATTGGCATACGGATTTGAAGCCGAAGTATCTATACCTCCTTTACCGTTCCAAAGCATACCGGGAACAAACAAAGTACTATACAAACGTGGATCACGATTCTCAAAATGAGCAGGATTAGGCTTGCTAACATCCAAGCCACCCTCATTGTTTAATTCGGCTATCTTCGTATCGGTAGTCGGCTTACCGTCTTTGCAATAATAAGCATCCGCCAAATCTATAGTACCATTCATTGCTTCCAGCGGAGTATTCCAATGCGCATTAAAAGCAGCACCTTCACTCATACCCGGTCCTTCATAACGGACTGCAAAAATGATTTCAGGAGAAGTTTCTCCACTTTGAGTAAACAGTTTGGCATAACTCGGATCAAGCGAGTATCCCAAACCTTGCACCTGCTTATAAGCAGCAATTGCGTCATCCCATTTTTCATTATACAAAGCCACACGCCCCAGTAGGGAAAGAGCAGCTCCTTTGGTGATGTGTCCCCGTGAAGACGCGTTTTGCGGAAGTACTTCAGCCGCGTCCTGCAAATCAGTCATAATATGAGCCACAATAGCTGCACGGTCCGTCTTTTCACATTCAGCCTCGTCAATGGTCAAAGGGGCGGTCAGGAAAGGAACATCCTGATACGTCATAGTCAAGTTTATATACATCAATGCACGTATGGTCTTTGCCTCAGCCTGATAAATCGCCTTTTGGGAAGCATCCATATCCACTCTATCAATATTAGCAATCAGCACATTACAACGACTGATCACTTCATAGCAATCTTTCCAATAACTGCCAATAATAGAAGAACTTGGGGTATGAATCCCCATAGCCATATCATAACCTTCCATCCAGCCACTCCAATTAAAATGACCGCCATTATCTGATATACAATCCATATATAAAGGGCCCAATGAATATTGGTCGGAATTATAAAGCTGATTGCTCTGCAAAGCATCATAACAAGATGCCAACGCCATCAAAGCATCATCCGGTGTCTGCCAAAATGTATTGGATGAAGATTCTGTCAATGAGTCCCTCTGCAAAAAACTGTCAGAGCAAGAAGTCAGCAAAGCTCCTGACAACAGAGCTAGCCCTATAAATTTATTAATTGATTTCATAGTTGTTGCTTTTAAAATTTAACGTTAACACCAAATGAATAAGTTCTTGTATTGGGATGCACATCATTACGGGAATCTGTGCTCAGTTTCTCAGGATCATAATCATCCAAGGAAGTGAAAGTAAGCAAATTAGTTCCTGCCAAATAGAGTCTGAGACTCTGAACGCCCAACTTGGTCAAAAACTCTCTTTGTCTGAAAGTATATCCAATTTCCAAGTTCTTCAGGCGCAAATAATCTCCTTTTGTCAGCCAAAATGAAGAGTAGTTATTATTAATAGTTCCTCCCAAACGAGGCATGCTTCCATCCGGATTACTTTCAGACCATCTGTCCAACCAACGGCTAGTCTTGTTTCCGCCATTGGAAATAGTAGTTTCATCCCAATTATAACGATATACACCTGCAATGCCTTGCCAAAATGTATTAACATCAAAATCTTTATAAGAGAATCCCAAGTTAAAAGAATACTGCATTTTAGGGAACGGATTTCCGATAACAGTACGGTCAGCATCATTTATGTTGCCATTATTATCTATATCTTCATACATGATATCACCTAATTGCGGTTCCTGGTTGTTTTGCAGAATCTTCTGTCCGTTCGCATTTACACGATCCAAATCTGCCTGGGTACGATAGATACCGATAGCTTTCAGCCCATAATAAGAACCGATGGCTTCACCTTCACGATTGATGGTATTATTACTTATATCTTCCACCCCTTTCATATCAGTAATCTCATTTTTCACGCCTGAAAGTGAGAAACCTGCCTGCCATGCCCAATCACCTTTTTGGTCGAAATAGTTAGCTGCCAATTCCCAACCACGGTTACGGACCTTTCCCGCATTCTGATAAGGAGCATCCAAAGATCCCAGGAAAATACCCGGCATAGCGAGTTTCATCAAAATATCCGAGGTATTTTTCTCATACCAGTCAAAAGTGACATTGATCTTTCCACCCCAAAAAGCAGCATCAAAACCAAAGTCTGTAATAGTAGTTGTTTCCCATTTAATGTTCTCATTAGGTATCTTGGCAGTCTTCATACCAATCTGTTTGCTATCACCAAAATAGTAACTACCACTAGCCGCCAATGTAGCCGCATAAGCATAGTTACCAATTTCCTGATTACCCAATTTACCCCAGCTACCACGCAATTTCAATGAGTGGAGGAACTTCACATTCTCCATAAATTTCTCATTTGTCATGATCCATGCACCCGAAAATGAAGGGAAGGTAGCATAACGATGTGCCTTGGGCATACGTGACGAACCATCGTGACGGACATTCATCTCTAACAGATAACGGCCTCCGTAATTATAGTTCAAGCGTCCGAAGAATGACTGCAAGGAACTTTCTTCCGCCGATCCGGTCACATGATCATTCATAGTACCTCCATCCATTTCATAAATATTATCGGTAGCAAATCCCTGCTTGGACGCCTCATTCTTGTCCCAACGGGTAGCCTGGATAGAATGGCCTGCCAACAGATTGAACGAATGTTTTCCTACAGAAAAATCATAAGTCAGGATATTTTCATTAATATAAGTCGTTTCCAGATAATGATAATCTGTCAGTTTATTGGTACCGACCGTGGTCAGCGCATTTCCTTCAGCATCGTATCTTACATTATTCTTCGGATTGAAAGTAGTCACATCATTCATATAATATTTATAAGCCAGGCTTGAACGGAACTTCAATCCTTTTATGATATCAATCTCACCAAAGAATTTACCATCAAAACGATAATGCTTGTTATCCTTATATCCCATATTCAAAGCTTCAATCGGATTTTTGAATACGGATTGGGAAATATTGGGATTTCCATCCAGGAATCCATAATGTCCGTTAGAATAGCGTACAGGAACAGTAGGACGGGTAAACCAAGTAAGGTAGCGCATCAAACCTTCGCCGGTAACACTGGTCGTAGGCTCATCAATGTTCTGGCGGCTTCCCGAAAGATTCAATCCTAATTTTACAATACCCAACTGCGCATCCAGATTAGAACGGAAATTGAAACGTTGGTTAGCTGTCTCACGCAAGATACCATCTTGCTGGAAATATTGAGTGGAAATCATGTAATGTACTGCCTTACTACCTCCATTCACTGACAAATGGTGTTGGTGCATAGCTGCCGTACGGAACATTTCCTTAGCCCAATTGGTATTGGCAAAATGATCGGGATCTGATCCATTTTGCAATTTCTGTAACATATCATCCGTATATGCCTTGGAAGGCCAACATTCATTATACATCTTCGCCCACTCATAAGAATTCACATAATCGGGCAACACGGTAGCCTCCTGCAAAGCGATGCTACCAGAATAAGTAATAGTAGGTTTCTGCTCACCGCCTCGTTTGGTAGTCACCAAAATAACACCGTTTGCAGCACGCACACCATAGATAGAAGCCGAAGCCGCATCTTTCAATACAGAAACACTTTCAATATCATCAGCAGGAATTTCCGCAATCTGGCTCACCGAGCTTTCCACTCCGTCGATCAGGACCATCGGATCATTGTGTTCAAAAGTTCCCACACCACGGATACGGATTTCGGGACTGTCATGACCGGCCTGGGCACCATTGTTGGTCAACATAACACCCGGCAAACGGCCCTGAAGCATATTGGCAGTATTAGCTACCGGCATAGAAGCTACATCCTTGAAATTTACAGCAGCAACAGAACCCGTCAGATTTTCCTTCTTCTGCACACCATAACCGACTACTACCACTTCGTCAATCATTTCCGTATCTTCCTTCAGATTTACATTCAGTACCATATTGTCTTTCGAAATATGAAATTCCTGATCGGAATATCCTATAAAAGAAATGACAATAGTAGAATTAGAAGCCACCGAGAGATTAAAATTACCATCCAAGTCAGTTACCGTTCCATTGGTTGTTCCTTTTTCAACCACACTAGCACCGATGACCGGTTCGCCTGTGGCATCTTTTACAATACCGGAAACTTTAAACTTGTCTGCTTGCAGACTGGAAGCGCTCACATTCATCGCAGGGATGAAGAAGCAGAAACACAGCAATAGGCTCAGTACCCGGAATGTACTGGTTTCTGTCAGAGTTTTCATGTTCATAATACTTTTTTTAAAGGTCTAACAAATAAAGATAATTCGTTTTATTTGCCAGCAAAAGTAAGAGGAACAGAAAAGAAACAGGGAGAATTATTACCGGAAAAAGGCTGTTTATTCCCTATAGAGCCTATTTCCGGTAATAATCAGCCATCATACTTCATCATATACTCTGTAGGAGAAAGTCCGAATTTCTTCTTAAAGCAGGAACTGAAATATTTAGGGTCGTTGAAACCTACAGCATACGCCAAATCGGCTATACGGATTTTCTTTTTCTCGTCTATCAGCCGACAAGCCGCTTGCAAACGGACATTGCTGATAAATGCAGAGGGAGTAAGTCCGGTCAACAGTTTCAATTTATCTGCTAGTGTAGTCCGGGCCATACCCATCTCCGCCATAAACTGTGCATGTTCAAAATCACAATCACTCAAATGGGCATTCACACAATCCACCGCTTTCCGAATGAAAGCTTCGTCCATCGAGGTGTAATTTAATTCTTTGGCTTCAAAAACCAACTGCTTACGGAAATCCACCCCCATACGTTTGCGCCGTTTCAACAAGTTATCTATCTTGGCAAACAAGACAGAGAGGCGGAGCGGTTTACAGATATAACCATCGGCCCCAGACTCATACCCTTCCACACGGTCTTCATCACTAGTCTTGGCCGTTAACAAAATCAATGGAATATGGCAGGTCTCAAATTGAGTCTTCACCCGGCGGCACAATTCCATACCGTCCATTTCGGGCATCATAACATCAGAAACAATTAAATCCACTTCCTGTTTGGCAAGTATCTCCAAAGCTTCCGTTCCATTGGCGGCCTTCAGAATATGGTATTTGCCATGCAACAGACGAACCATCAAAGCCAATAATTCCTCATTATCCTCCACCAACAAAATAGTCGATGCTGCCGGTTTCTCTTCCAACATATCAATCTCCGAGACATTCTCCATTTCATCTGCCGATAAAATAGCATAGTCCACATTTTTGGTATTCTCGTCTACCTCATCCTCATCAAAAGCCTCACGTCTTATAGGAATTTCAACCACAAAAGTATTCCCTTCCTCCTTATCGCTAAATACTTGTATCGTTCCATGATGCAACAATACCAAGTCTTTAGTCAGTGACAAACCGATACCCGTCCCTATGGTATGGAATTTGCGATACTCCCCTTCATAAAATCTCTCGAACATATGATCCAACTTCTCTTTTGGAATCAACTCGCCGGGATTGTTCACACTCAATTTAAAAGTTCCCCTTTCCTCATCATGAGCCTGTGACACCACAATAGTTCCTCCTTCAGGAGTATATTTAGCGGCATTGGAAAGCAGATTGTACACCACTTTATCCAATTTATCCACATCAAAATATCCCGAATATTCTTCAGACAAATCAAATTGTATGGACAATTTCTGCTTTTTAACCAAAGGTGCGAAAGCCGACACTGATTTTTTCAAGAACATACTGACATTTCCATGCGAGACTTTCAGCCGCAACTTGCCATTCTCCACTTTTCTGAACTCTAAGATCTGCTGAATCAACCGGATTAACCGCACAGTATTATCAGCTATCACAGGACAAACCGACGAACTTGCCGGTACTTCTTGTTTCAGTTCATCCACCGAAGCCGATATAATAGAAAGCGGAGTCAGCAACTCATGAGTGATATTGGTAAAGAACTGTAATTTAGCATGATTGATTTCCTCCATTTTCTGCCGTTCTATCTTCCCCATCTCTATGGCCTGTTTCATCCGGATACGGTTTCTGACAATCCGATAAGTATACCATGCCAATGAAACGAACAACAAGACATAAAGGCAATAAGCCCACCACGATAACCAAGGCGGCGGAAGAATAGTTATACGCAGACATTTCATATCCGGAGACCAGATTCCATTCTGATTGGCTCCCTTTACACAAAAAGTATAAGTACCTGCCGGAAGATTGTTATAATAGGCAAACCGACGTCCAGCCTCAACGGACAACCATTCCTTGTCATATCCCTCCAACCGATATAAATAACGGTTCAACTCAGGATTGATATAGTTCAATATTGAAAAATCAAGACTGAAATTATTCTCCCGGTATCCTAATACAATTTTATCAATAAAATCAATAGCCCTGTTTGCAACAATCCCCTTTCTGATGGAAAGAGGGTAGGTACGTACCGATACATTATGTACCTTTATATCTGTAATCACTACCGGAGAATAAGCAGTATCCTGAACAATTTTATCAGGATAAAAGCTGTTCAATCCACGGAATCCTCCGAAGATAAGTTTCCCATCCGCCCCCTTGAAGCAAGAATTCCGGTTAAACATGTGGTCTTGCAAACCATCATCTACCGTGTAAGTATGTATTTTCGGTGCAGCACCATCCAAAGGTATATCAATATGATACATTTCTGCATTGGTGGTAAGCCATAAGGTATGCTTGTCATCCTCCAGCATGCTGAAAACAACATCTCCATTCCGGAAATAATCATTCAAGACTGAAACAAAACGATCATTCTTCCGGTCATACAAATCGAGTCCGTTACCATTCGACCCCACCCATACTCTGTTGTATCCATCCACACAAACACTCATCGCCCCGACAGTGGATAATGTACCATCCGAAGGCGTATAAAACTTAACCTTATATGTTTCTCCGGATGTATCTATCCGCCATACCCCTTCATTGCTAGTCGCTATCCAGATAAAACCATCTTGATCTTCCGCCATTTTGAAAATAGAAATTTGGGGCAATGCCTGATTTGTCAAAGTCACCAGTTCATTCAAAGAATGAAGCCTTTGTTCCGTATCCCAAATAAACACTCCCGAACGTGTCCCCAACCACAGATTCCCTTTCGAATCCTCCAACAAAGAATAAATACAAATATCACTCAGTTCCGGGTTGGTTACGGTATTTACCACGTGTGCTTTCCCGGCTTTGACGTTATAGAACCACACACCGTCATCCCAAGTGGCAAAACACAATTCATTTGTCCTTTTACGATAAATAATATCATTGACCGTCGATGTATATCCCATATTCTTCAATACAGGATGAGAGCGGTAAGGAACAATGGTATGCTGTTCCATATCATAAAAAACCAGACCGAATCCCATGATTCCCATCCACAGATTCCCATTATCCTCCTGATAGACACTGCGGACAGAGCTGGTAGGGCAATGCTCACGCAAAGCCTCCAAAGAATCATAATTAAACCGGAACTTATTTGTATTTACAGTACAAACACCTCCCCCCAACATACCCAGCCACATCAGCCCGTCTTTACTGCACAACAGAGAATTCACTTCATTAAAAGGTAAATCTCCTTGAAGGTTACCCGGAACAATATTGGTAAAATTCCCGTCCCCCGATTCATCTTCCAAAATACTGACTCCACTGCGTGAACCGATCCAGAGCTTTCCGGAATTTTTATCCTGAGCAATGGCGTAGATAATATTATCCAACAGAGAATGAGAATTTCCCTTGATGTTCCGGAATGTTTTAAATGAGAAATGTTCCGGATCATACGGATTAATGAGTTTCACCAATCCATACCGCCAGGTACCGATCCAAATATTCCCGGCTTCATCCTGAAATATGACATGCGCCGAATTACCAGGGTTAATCCCCTCGTAAGTATAATACAATTCCTCTTGAGGATTATAACGCAGCAACCCCTGTTCCCAAGTACCAATCCATATTTGTCCTTCCCTGTCTTCGATAACGGACTTTATGTCCATGTTCTTTTCACAATCGAAAGTACGTCCTCCGGCTTTCCTGCGAAACAACCCTTTGTTGCTTCCCACCCATAAGTCCCCGTTGCTTGCATAAAGAATACTCTCCACATTGCTTACCTGTAACAAAGGACTGATTATTTTTTCTATCTCATCCGTTTCCTTATGCAATACATATAATCCATTGTGCGTACCTATCCACAAATTATTCTCCTTGTCTTCGGCCACCATATTCACAAAACTATCAATGGAACGTCCATGATTCACTCCATCGGGTTTATACACCACAATAGAATACCCATCATAGCGCAAAAGGCCATTGTAAGTCGATATCCATATATACCCCTGGCTATCCTGAAATAATTTCCGGACTTCATTGGTCGGGAAATTCACCGAAGTGGAAATAGATTTAAAATGATAGGTATTGACCTTGTTATCAGCCCAAAGCCAAACGGGAAAACACAAAAGATATATTACTCCAAGAATATATTCACAGTTACGGTGTGCAAAGTGCATAGATTCAACTTTAAGATTTGATGCAATATTCGCAAAAAAAAGCATTTTAAGCAAATATTCCATAAGATTTGTTCTAAATTTCCCTCATCCGCATACATAAGAAACTAAAATTATACCTCCAGAAACACTTAGGACAAAAAGGTTAGAGGCAGTTAAGATAAAAAATTGTATATTTGCCGATAAGTGTGACCTAATTTTAAAACAGAGAAACATGCATTACAACGACCAAGGCGCTGATTTTAAATACCTAATTGTCAATGAACGTGACAAGCGTTTCGGCTTGTCGGTGACTACCGTCGGATTCCAGGCCATCAGGGCCGGGAGCGTTTATCCACCACGCAACCACCCGGACGCTTATTATTTCACGGCCCAGAAAGGACGTGTGCTGCATGAATATCAGTTGGTATACATTACTAAAGGACGGGGAACTTTCGCCAGCGATACTACTCCGTCTGTCGACATATCTAAAGGACAGATACTTTTCCTGTTTCCCGGACAGTGGCATACCTACGCGCCGCTGCAAAAAACAGGATGGAACGAATATTACATCGGTTTTGAAGGTCCGATTATAGACAATCTGGTAAAAAACAGCTTTATTTCAAAAGAAAACCAGATTTTGGATATCGGTATCAATGAAGAACTGGCCAGTCTTTTTGCCCGTGCACTGGAAGTAGCGGAAGCAGACAAGACCGCAGCGCAACAATATTTGTCCGGCATTGTTTTACACATTATGGGAGCCGTACTTGCTATCTCGCAGAACAAACGCTATGAGGTGGACAATGCGGCACAAAAAATAGAAAGTGCCAAAATCATCATGCACGAAAATGTGTACAAGGATATAGATCCGGAAGAACTGGCACTGAAATTAGGTATCAGTTATTCCTGGTTCCGCAAAGTATTCAAAGAATACACCGGCTATGCGCCCGCCAAGTATTTCCAAGAGCTGAAATTGCGCAAAGCGAAACAATTATTGATTGAAAGTTCCATGTCAGTGAAAGAGATATGCTATGAATTGAATTATACCTCTACTGAACACTTTTTCTCGGTATTTAAAAAACGTACCAACTTCACCCCTACCGAATATCGTAACTTCGGACGGGGAGGAAAAGAAAAAGAGAATGAAAACGAATAAAGGAAAAATGAGAAAAATAACCATCAATCTGGCTGCTGTGGCAGCCTTTTGCATTGTAGTCGCCTCACCCGCCTTAGTGAGCAGCAGTTGTGCTACTCCCCAAACGGAACAGGAAGATACCACTATCATACGAGAAGATTTAGGTATTACGGCATTGAAATACAGTAGTCCCAAAGTTCCCTCCAGCATTGAATTTTGTGGTAAAGTGATTGACTTGAGCCGCTTTGACCGCCACGAGCGTATGGACCGTGAATTATTGGCATTCACCTATATGCACAGTACTTCCCTGCAAATGCTGAAAAAAGCCAACCGTTATTTCCCCATTGTAGAACCCATACTGAAAGAGAACGGAATCCCCGATGATTTTAAATACCTGATGGTCATAGAGAGTAATATGAATCCCACCGCCCGTTCCTCTGCCGGAGCCGCCGGACTATGGCAATTCATGCAAGGTACGGGAAGGGATTACGGACTGGAGGTTAACAACAATGTGGATGAACGTTACCATATTGAGAAAGCGACTCGTGCCGCCTGCCGTTATCTGAAAGACGCGTATGCTAAATATAAGGATTGGGTGGCTGTTGCCGCCTCATACAACGCTGGTCAGGCACGCATTGCCAGCCAACTGGCCAAACAGAATGTGGACGACTCGCTGGATTTGCAACTGGTAGAAGAAACAGCCCGGTATGTGTACCGCATTCTTGCAGCCAAACAATTGTTCAGCGCCCCTACTACTTTCGGTTTCCGTCTGCGCGCATCGGATTTGTATCCGCCCATTCCCTATACGGAAGTCACTGTGACGAAAGGAATTGCAGACTTGGCACGTTTCGCACGTAGCAAAGGAATCAATCTGGCCATATTAAAGAATATGAATCCCTGGTTGCGGGAAACATCCTTGTCCAACCACAGCGGGCGGACTTACGTGATAAAAATCCCTACCAAAGAAGGAATGACTTATGATCCGAAAAAGACGGTGGCGCATGATAAGCGATGGGTGATAGAATAACTTTCTATCATACAGCATTCCATAATCAATTTACCAGTTTTCCTCCACAGTATTTACAATAAGCAGCCCCGTCCTCATGTCCGTCCTTACCACAATGCGGACATTTCAGGGCCACCCTGCGTCTATGTTCCTGGATCATAGACGCAGAAACAATTCCTGTGGGGACTGCAATGATGGTATAGCCCAGTAACATTACAATGGCCGAAAGGAAGCGCCCTAGCGGAGTTTCCGGAGTGATATCCCCATAACCTACTGTTGTCATCGTCACTATCGCCCAATAAATACTATTCGGAATATTATTGAAAGAAGTGCCCGGCCGCTGTCCCTCAATCATATACATCAATGTACCGATCGAAGTCACCAATATCAGTACAAACAAGAAAAAAACAATAATCTTCCGACTGCTGAACACCAAAGAACGCAACAAGAAATTACCTTCATTCAGATAATTGAAAAGTTTAAAGATACGGAACACACGAATCAACCGGAAAGTGCGGATCACCAGCAGATAACGTGCCGTGCCGAAAAGCCAGCCTATATATAAAGGTAAGGTAGCCAACAAATCCACTATACCGAAAAAACTAAAAGCATACTTGTGCGGTTTAGGAGAACAATAAAGCCTCAACACATACTCCAACGTAAAGAAGAAAGTAAAAACATACTCCGACACTCGCAGATAAGGCCCGATAACAGCATCCCAACTCTTGATACTCTCGGCAACAACCACCAGAATACTCAAGACAATAAACCCTATCAACGCCACATCGAATAACTTTCCCATCGATGTGTCACTCTCAAAAATAATCACATATATTTTATGCTTTAATTTCTCATCATGCAGTAAATTCTGCCACCTGTTCCAAATATGCTTCAAGAATGCCATAATTTTTTATAATAGAACGCAAATCATTCATAATTATAACAAATATTGCCCGATTTATGTCCTATTGGTCACTATTATTTTCACTATATTTGCACAAAACCAATAAAATAATAGCATGAAGAAACAACTTATGACAGGTCTGTTCACAGTCCTCGCCCTTACAGCAGGTGCGCAGACCTTCCAAGAATGGCGCAATCCGGAAATAAATGCGGTAAACCGTGCGCCGATGCACACGAACTACTTTGCTTTTGAAAATGCAGATGCAGCTAAGAAAGCGAACAAAAAACAATCAACCAACTACATGACTTTGAACGGAACCTGGAAGTTCAACTGGGTGAAGGATGCGGATTCCCGCCCCACTGATTTCTGGAAAACCGGTTTCAACGACAAAGGCTGGGATGACCTGCAAGTGCCCGCCGTATGGGAACTGAACGGATACGGTGATCCTATTTATGTGAACGTAGGCTATGCCTGGCGCAACCAGTTCCAGAACAACCCTCCCGAAGTGCCGACAGAAAACAACCACGTTGGTTCTTACCGACGTGAAATTGTAGTTCCTGCCTCATGGAATGGAAAAGATATTATCGCTCATTTCGGCTCGGTTACCTCTAACATGTATTTGTGGGTAAACGGACGTTATGTAGGCTACAGCGAGGACAGCAAACTGGAAGCCGAATTTGACCTGACTCCGTATTTAAAACCGGGTCAGAAGAATCTGATCGCTTTCCAAGTATTCCGCTGGTGCGACGGTAGTTACCTGGAAGACCAGGATTTCTTCCGCTACAGTGGTGTGGGACGTGACTGCTATCTATATGCCCGCAACAAAAAACGCATTCAAGATATCCGTGTAACTCCCGATTTGGACGCAGCTTATCAAAACGGTAGCCTGGCTATCAATCTGGATTTGAAAGGCAGTGGCAAAGTCGATTTGGAACTGGTGGATGCACAGGGCAAGCAAGTGGCAACCGCTACCGCCAACAAATCCGGTCTGGTAACGATGAACGTAGAAAACCCCAAAAAGTGGAGTGCCGAAACACCTTATTTATATACGTTGCGTGCCAGTATGCAGGGCAGCAATGAAGTAATTCCCGTCAAAGTAGGTTTCCGCAAGATTGAATTGAAAGGTGACCAGATCTTAGTTAACGGTAAAGCAGTCCTGTTCAAGGGGGCCGACCGCCACGAAATGGATCCGGACGGAGGATATGTAGTATCTCCCGAACGTATGCTACAGGATATCCAGATAATGAAGCAATTCAACCTGAACGCTGTACGTACCTGCCACTACCCGGATGACAACTTATGGTACGACTTATGTGACCAATACGGTATCTATGTCGTAGCCGAAGCCAATATAGAATCTCACGGCATGGGCTACGGCGAAAAGACTCTAGCCAAGAACCCCTCTTATAAGAAAGCCCATCTGGAACGTAACCAGCGCAATGTACAGCGCGGATTCAACCACCCAAGCATCATCTTCTGGTCATTGGGTAATGAAGCCGGCGACGGCCCCAACTTCGAACAATGCTATCAATGGATTAAAGCAGAAGACCCCAGCCGTGCCTGCCAATATGAACAAGCACGCCAGAAAGACCATACCGACATCTTCTGTCCGATGTATTATGGCTACGAAGGAATGGAAAAATACGGTCAACGTACCGATGCTACCAAACCATTGATTCAGTGTGAATATGCCCATGCAATGGGTAACTCGCAAGGTGGTTTCAAAGAATACTGGGATTTGATTCGCAAATATCCGAACCTGCAAGGTGGATTTATCTGGGACTTCGTTGACCAGTCCTGCCGTTGGAAAGGAAAAGACGGTGTGATGATTTACGCTTACGGTGGAGACTTCAACCGCTTTGACGCTTCTGACAACAACTTCTGTGACAATGGTTTGATCAGCCCCGACCGCGTTCCTAATCCGCACATGTATGAAGTAGGCTATTTCTATCAGAACATTTGGACTACTCCCGCCGATTTAAGCAAAGGGGAAGTAAATGTGTTCAATGAGAACTTCTTCCGTGACCTATCCGCCTACTATATGGAATGGCAAGTACTGAAAGATGGAAAAATAATCCGCACCGGACGCGTGGATGATTTAAAAATCGCTCCTCAGGAAACAGCCAAAATTACGTTGAATATCGGCAAGACCTGTACCTGCAAGGAATGGTTGCTGAACGTTTCCTACAAACTGAAAAACCGCGAAGGTTTGCTGCCTGCAGGTTTCACCGTCGCCAAGAATCAGTTGACACTGAATGATTACAAAGCACCGTCTATGGATTTGAAGAACGTGGAAACAACCAATGTAGCCACCGTTGTTCCGCAAATCATCGACAACCAATATCATTATCTGATCGTAAAAGGCAATAACTTCGTAGCCGAGTTCAACAAACAGAACGGTTACTTAAGCAAATATGCAGTGGACGGAACGGAAATGCTGAAAGAAGGCGCAGCCCTGACCCCTAACTTCTGGCGTGCCCCGACAGACAATGATATGGGAGCCGGCCTGCAAAACAAATATGCAGCATGGAAGAACCCGGGATTGAAACTGATTTCCTTGAATTCCAAAACAGAAAATGACCAGATAGTAGTGAATGCGGAATATGACATGAAGAATGTTTCCGCCAAATTATATCTGACTTATGTCATCAACAACGAAGGAGCCATCAAAGTGACCCAAAAGATGACAGCCGACAAGAATGCCACAGTATCTCCGATGTTCCGCTTCGGTATGCAAATGCAGATGCCTAAGTGTTTTGAAACCGTAGAATATTATGGTCGTGGTCCGGTAGAAAACTACAGTGACCGCAACCACAGCACAGACTTGGGTATTTATCGCCAGAGTGTGAATGAACAATTCTATTCCTATATCCGTCCGCAGGAAACAGGAACCAAGACCGATATCCGTTGGTGGAAGCAACTGAATGCCGGTGGTAACGGCCTGAAGGTGGTAGGTGATGCTCCATTCTCCGCATCTGCCTTGCATTATACCATCTGTTCACTGGATGATGGCGAACAAAAAGACCAGCGTCACTCGCCCGAAGTACAGAAAGCAGACCTGACCAACCTGATTATCGACAAGGCTCAGATGGGATTAGGTTGTGTAAACAGCTGGGGAGCTCTGCCGTTGCCTCAATATATGTTGCCTTACGGTGATTATGAATTTACTTTCATCCTGACTCCGGTAAAACATCAGATTGAAATAGAATAAGACAAGAATTTAAACGATAGAAACAGGGTGGCTGGATTTGGTTCTCAGCCACCCTATTCTATTCTCTCTGTTCTTCATAGCTACCGCCATCTACAATTTCCTATGCAACAAGTGTAACACAAGTAGCTGGCCTAATCATCTCCTTTCAAGATACATTTTCCACCTTTTTTCCCTTCAAATCCTTCATACACAACCAATACACTGAATATCAAACTATTACAATGAATCATTCTTATTCCAATCCTTCATAAATTCTTCATAAAGTTATATCCGTTCCCTTTGCATGAACCAACCACGGGAATCCATTCCGACAACCCATCGAATCTTTTTCCTTATTTTACCGTACCCGATTACAAACCTCGGTTGTATTACTCATAAAGAACAATTAAACACTAGTAAAATGAGACCAGACGGCTATTTGAAAACAGCGTGGATCATGACCATATTATTCAGCATCATCCTTCCGCTTCATTCACAAACACCCCGGCAATTCTCTATAGAATTAAAGGACAAACCACTTCCCGCTGCCCTTAAACTAATCGAAAAGGAAGGTGGAAAGAATATTATCTTCTCCTATAACGAAACTGAAAGTTACCGGGTTACAGCCTCCATCCGGCAAAAAACTGAACTTGAAGCCATCGGCACTGTCCTGAACGGCACTCCTTTCATTTGCAAAGAACGGGAAGAATACTTCGTCATACAGAAAAAGGGAAAGAATGTACCCACCACCGAAATACGAGGACAAGTAACCAATGAAAAGAATGAACCGCTGCCCTACTCCAATGTACTCTTATTGACCCCCGGCGATTCCACCTTTGTAAACGGATGTGTCACCCGTGAAGACGGAAGTTTCCTGATGATAGCGGAAGAAGGGAGACCTTACTTGATACGGGTTTCTTACATAGGCTATAAGACAGAAGTGCAACCTTACCACCCTACTCCTACGTTTCACCTGCTTCCCGACACCCAACTGATGCAGGAAGTCACCATCAGCGCCCGACGCCCCATGATAGAAGTGGGTCCCAACGGACTAAAAGCCAACGTGGCAGGAACTTCCCTGGCCCGAATGGGGTCTGCCGCAGAAATGTTGCCCCATCTTCCTTTCGTCACCGGCCGTAACGGCGAATACAATGTAATGGGATGTGGTTCTCCTGTAATCTATATAAATAATAAGAAGGTACGCGACATTACAGAACTGGAGCGTATCCGAGCCAACGAAATCTTATCCGCGGAAGTCATCACCACTCCCGGAGCCGAATATGCCTCGGACGTAGCAGCCGTCATCCGCCTCCACACCATCCGCCGGCGCGGACAAGGGTTGAGCGGCCATTTCAATACGACTTATTCACAAGGACATTCTGCCAACGCCAACGAATATATGGCATTAAATTATCGCACCGGCGGTCTGGATCTCTTTGTAAAAGGCTATCTGGCACAACAAAACTCGTATGGAAAAACCACAAATATGAACCGCATCAAGGGTTCCGCCATTTGGCAAACCAACAAAAATGATGTGCAAACCCATAAGAGCCAACGTTTTTCCGGTGAGCTGGGATTCAATTATGAACCGGATGAACACCATTCTTTCGGTCTGCGCTATATGCCCGAAACCGGAATAGGGAATGCAGACAGAAATTCATCCGGTAGAACCGTCACCAGACGTAACGATGAAGAAACCGACCGGATAAACTTTACTACAGCAGAACAAACACATACAGGTTGGGATCACGCGGCAAACGCCTACTACGCAGGAGAACTGGGCAAATGGAATATTGACTTCAACGCCGATTATCTATTCAAACGCTCGCATTCCGACCAGAACGCCATTAATAATGACGATGCAACCGTGCAAGCAGACAGTCGTATGCGCAGCTCCCTCTATGCCGCCAAGCTGGTAGTCAGTGCCCCTTTATGGAACGGACGTTTTTCATTCGGTACGGAAGAAACTTTTACCAACCGCCATGATATCTTTACCCAAAACGGTTTCTCTGCCGATGCCGACGACCACATCAAACAATCCGTATATGCCGCATTTGCTGACTATTCAAAATCCATCCGCCATTGGAAACTGAATATGGGAATACGTTATGAACATCAACAAACAGATTATTATGAAAAAGGAATAAAGATAGATGCACAAAGCCCTACCTATAATGATATTATTCCTGTATTGGCCGCCAGTTGGTCACACAATGGCAAAAGTTTCAGCCTCTCTTACCGGTTAAGGAAAAATAATCCCGACTATAGTTTATTGACCAATTCCATCCGCTATCGCAGCAAATATGAGTATTCTCAAGGAAACCCTTTGCTGAAAACACAAAAGACGCACCGTTTTTCGGCCAGTACCTCTTGGAATTGGCTCTATTTCTCAGCCTATTTCAGCCGTATTCTCAATATGTATACCAATATAATTATGCCATACAAGGAAGATACACATCCGGGCGTCCTCTTATTTGCCACACAGACCATTCCTACAACCCATAATTACGGCATTAGTCTCAACGCCTCTCCCAAGCTAGGGTATTGGGAACCGCAACTCAATGTGAATATGGCTTTTTTGGATATGAATGCGAATAAAATAGGAATCACCGAACGCCGGAACCAACCCCGTTTCTATATCAGTCTGGACAACAACTTCAACCTTCCCAAAGGCTGGTTCTTCAATATAGAAGGATATCTCTCCACCGCTTCCCGGCAAGGATTTTTTGTAACGCGCACGGAAGGACAAATCAGTGCACGCTTATCCAAATCATTTTTAAATGAAACATTAAACATAGCACTTACCGCCAATGACATTCTTCATACCGGTTACTATCATTTCAATTTATACGGCATAAACGCTTATATGGAAAATCGGATTTACCGCGACTTCCAACGCTTCGGCCTCCAAGTATCCTATAAATTCAATGCAACCAAGAGCAAATATAAAGGAACCGGAGCCGGACAAAGCGAAAAGAATCGTCTGTAACCCCAGCGGAGAAAAGGAAATTTCCGTACCTTTGTTCACGGAAGACAAGGAAACATGCAGATTTTATTCAGGAGAAGAAACCATAAAGAAGAGCACTTCGAACGACTGTTCGCAGAAATGTACCCACGCCTCGTCCGCTTTGCTACCACCCTGATGAACAATACGGAAGAAGCCAAGGACATAGTAAGCGAAACCATGGAACAAGCCTGGAAGGAGTTCGACCAACTGAAGGAAAACACCCGTAGCGCTTGGCTCTATGCCGCCGTGCGTAACGGGTGTCTCAACCGTTTGAAGCATTTGAATGTGGAACAGCAACACATCGACCGCCTCACCGAAGCCACCCGTGCGGAAATGAATCAAGGTTATCGTGCACACGAGGCACTGTTGCAGCAAGCAGAAAACATAGCCCACAGTTTGCCCGAACCGACTTGCACCATCTTGCGAAGCTGCTATTGGGAGAAAAAAACATATCAACAGGTAGCCGAAGAACTGGGAATCAGCCCCGACACCGTGAAAAAACATATATCAAAAGCATTGCGGACTCTGCGCGAAGCGATGCTGGGAAAGGAGGAGAAACAATGAAAAAGGAGTTTTCAACAAATGACCACATCCATCCGGACAGCGGAAAGGATACCCATAACCAAAGCTCCCAAGAAAACGGGACTTGGAATGACCATCAATTGGAACAGCTCTTCGGTGAAGCATTGGGGGATACTCCCACCGCGGACGAAACCCGGAAAGCCTGGCAGACATTCATCCGTCGTCACCGTATCAGACACCAATCTATCCGCCGGATAATGATACTAGGTATAGCCGCCGCTGTCATCGCCTTGGCACTTGTATTCCAGCCTTTACTGCAACCTGAGCAGCAGGAAGTGGAAGTCTTCACTTCACTGGAAGTTCCTGAGGAAATTACTTTTCGGAAAGAAGGGAAAAGGATAATTGTAAACACCCCACCCGCTACCATTACCTCCGTTCAATTAAGCGACGGAAGCAAGGTATTGCTCAGCGCAAACAGCCGTCTGGAGTATCAGAAAGAGTTTACAGATACCATTCGCAGTGTCAAACTAAGCGGAGAAGCCCGTTTTGAAGTAGCCAAAGACGCTTCCCGCCCCTTTATAGTCTGCACCGAGCAACTACAAACACGAGTATTGGGAACGGTGTTCGATGTGAAAGCCTATCCCCGTTACTCGCCGGATGTCATCCTCTATCAAGGACGAGTGAATGTAAGTCATACCAAGCGCCGTCAAAGCCGGGAAATGCACCCTGGGGAACAAATATCCTTGGATAAACAAGGAAAACTCCAATTGAAAAGAGTCGATACGGAAAAGAGAAAAGGATGGGCGGAGAATAAATTTTCTTTTGACAATACCGACTTGAGGCAAGTCATGCAAGAAATAGGTTCATGGTATAACATCAGCATCGTATTCCGTTCACGTCCGTTGCTGGACGAACGCATCTATTTCCATATCAACCGCCAACTCCCGATGAATACCGTACTGGATGCGCTGAATGATTTGAAAATCGCACAGTTCACCATGAAAGAAGGAAAAATAATAGTGGAAACACCACAAGACAAGAAACGATAACATCAATGGGAGTTCAATAAACAAGCCTATATTTTCATCTGGAGATTAAAATATCAGCGTTCTTTTCATCTTCAGGTGAGAACCATTCGGTTTATCCCCCTGTGCTAAAGAACCTACAGCATTATCTCTTTTTCCAGTCCCCTCGTGTGAAATCGGGAATCTCCACCGGAACACTGCCCTGCCGCACGGAACGCTCGCTCAGTTCCGTAATGCAGGACCATTCGGCGGCATCATACACATCCTGATCCAACGGCAAACCGTTCCTCAAACAATGAATAAGCCGATAGTCCATGATATAATTCATTTCATTCGGCATATTCTTCCGCCGGGCCTCTTCTCCGATAACAGCTGTAAAAGGATGTTTATACTGCTCCATCATCCGCTCAAACTGCTCGCCGGACAAAGGCTCTTTTCCGTATTTATCCAGCATAAGACAGGGAACGGGATATTTCTGCATGAATCCCTTCGTGCCGCACACCGTCTGATGGCGGCTGTACGGGCGAGGAGTGGTCACATCATATTGCAACAAGATAGTTCTTCCTTTTGCGGTATGAATCAGCGTGGTATTCACATCCCCCATCTCATAATTCTGTGCCGCTTCTTCGGAGGATGCGCCAAACGCCTGTCCGGCATAAGCAGAAAGACCGGCCTGACGCGAGGACATGGAAACCAGATATTCCATACGGTCTCCCCGATGAATATTCATCCATTGGCAGACAGGACCCAAACCGTGAGTAGGATAAGGATTCCCCGTATGCTGCTGACTATAAAGCTTTATCCAGTGATTGTGATACCCACCCGCCTTTTCATCTGCAAAATAATGCTTGCGCAAGTCATGTATGTATGCCCCCTCGGCATGAGTGATCTCTCCCAACACCCCCTGCTGCACCATGTTCAATGTAGTCAAGGCAAACGCATCGTAACAACAGTTCTCCAGCATCATGCAATGACGGCGGGTTTCTTCGGCTGTATCCACCAAACGCCAGCAATCGGCCACACTCATGGCGGCAGGAACCTCCAAAGCGACATGGCGTCCCTGCTGCAAAGCATAAACCGCAATCTCGGTATGAGTCAGCCAGTCTGTACAAATATAAACAAGATCTATCTCTTTACATTCGCACATCCTGCGCCACATCCCCTCTTCCGAATAGTTCTCAGCCTTGGGGCGGCCGGACTCCTGCAAAATCCGCTCTGCACGCTCTATGTTTTCCTTCCGCAAATCACAAAGCGCTTTCACCTCAATGCCTTCCAGGTGCATATATCTCTCGAGTGCAAGAATGCCCCTGTTTCCTAATCCGACAAAACCGATCCGAACTACGGGGATGGCAGGGCAGGTTAAATTAAGTACGTTGGGTCGTTTCATGGACTGCTTTATTTTTCTGACAAAGATAAAGAGAAAATTCGAGAATGGGAGCGGATTGGAGCAAGAAGGTCGTAAACAAGGGATTTAGAGAGAATCGAATTGCGATATCGAAGCCAAACCGAAGCCATCGAAAAGCCAACTGAAACCGGGTGACAACTATGTTACCGCCGAGAAAGTTCGCAATGCCTATTTAGGTTTGGGCATGAACCACGAGACGCAGGTCGGTAAACTTAAAAGCCTGCGCAGCTATTGGAAATACTGCGTCGTTTACAAACACCTCGCGGAGTTCGTCGAAAAGCGGTACAAGGCCAGTGGTATTGCGCTGAAAGAGCTTACTCCGGCATTCATCACCGACTTCGAGTTGTTCCTCAAAGTGGAAAAGAACCACTGCAATAACACGATCTGGTCGTATACAGAGGAATAAAAATTTAAGTAAAAAACAGCCGTATAAAACGGCTGTTCTTATTTGTATCTTGAACAAATATCTTGTTGTTTAGCGGACAGATATATCTTTCCTATACTCTGACGGTGTTGTCTTCATCCTCTTTTGCACATACCGACTGAAATAAGAAACAGACGAGAAATTCATTCGCTCGGCAATCGTAGTTAAAGACAACTCTTTTTGTCGCAGCAAGCGGGTAATCTCTTGAAGAGTAAAACGGTCAATCCAATAAGTGGCAGGTTTGCCGCTTACCTTTTTACATATCTCCGACAGATAATGAGGTGTTATGCAAAGCCGGGATGCATAAAAATCGAGATCTCGATTTCGGATATATTCGCCGTTATATAACAGTTCTATGAAATTTCGCAGTAAGACCGTAATACGCTCCGATACCTGCATGGTATTCTGACTGCGTGCATGAATATCATAAAGGTCGAGGATGTGCGCCGTAAGCAGGCTTCCCATCAATTCTTCCCAAAACAGATGCTCTTTATCTTTCAGACGTTGCCGGATACAGCGCATTGCCTGCTCGCATACTTGAAAATCATGAGAGGAAAGTTTCATGACCGGATTCTGCAAGAGTGATAGATACCCAATAATGCCGTAATTGCTGCGAATAGCAATCGAGGAAACGAACGCATCCGAAAGGTTCATCAGGATACCTTGAAAGTCTTCGGAGTCCGAAAATTCCGATACGAGTGTGGCGTTGGGCAGAATTACATAATCCCCGGCCGCGATGTTATAACGGGTATCCTGAAACGTGAAACCCATATTTCCTCCGCTGCAAAGAATATGGATTACTCTTCCTGCATATCGTAAAGCATTAAATTCCTGCAATGTATCAGCAAAAATAATCCCGTCGAAGTCTGTATGTGTCATTTCTCTTTCATTTCCTGCAAAAATAACGAAAAACCACGAATAGTGAAAATTCTTCCCCGAATAATGAAACAATAAAATGATAGGTACCCTGTAACTTTGCATCAGAATTAAAAACCATAAAGGATATGAAAAATGTAAGATTAAACAATGGAGTAATGATGCCTGCTATCGGGTTCGGTGTCTTTCAGATTCCTGAAAATGAAACGGAACGAGCCGTAAATGATGCTATCGAGATCGGTTATCGGAAATTCGATACGGCCGCGGCTTATTTCAACGAGGAACAGTTGGGAAACGCCATCCGGCAAAGCGGTATCAAACGGGAGGAATTCTTCATAACCACCAAATTGTGGGTGCAGGACTACGAGTACGACGATGCCCTGCGGGCTTTCGACCTCTCGATGAAAAAACTCGGGTTGGACTACCTCGACCTCTACTTGATGCACAAACCCTACGGGAATTACTATGCCGCATGGCGGGCGATGGAGCGGCTCTATAAAGAGGGACGCATCCGGGCTATCGGGGTTACGAGTTTCTCTAATGAACGCCTACAAGACCTTTTCTTGCATAACGAAATAAAACCCGTCGTAAACCAGCTTGAAACGCATCCGTTTTTCCAGCAGCAGGCTGCCAATGCTTTCTTACAGCAGGAAGGCATCCAGCACGAAGCATGGGCGCCTTTTGCTGAAGGGCAGAATGACATATTCAATCATCCTACATTGAAAGCGATAGCAGAGCAACACGATAAGGGGGTCGGAGCCGTGATTCTTCGCTGGCTGAACCAGCGCAACATCGTAGTTATCCCGAAATCCGTACATAAGGAACGGATGATCGAGAACTTCAATATTCTCGATTTTACGCTGTCCAAAGAGGAAATGGATGCCATCGCCCTGCTGGAGACAGGGAAAAGTCCTATCTACGATGACATGGATTTACTTACGGTAAAAGGTATCGGGTTGCACAAAATCCATGAATGATTTCAAAAAACAAATAGAATATTAACCCTTAAAACAGAATCATATGCAGACTGTAAAATTGAACAACAGCATCGAAATGCCGGTATTAGGATATGGTGTATTTCAAGTATCGCCCGAAGAGTGCGAGCGTTGCGTACTCGATGCCATCGACGCGGGTTATCGGTTGATAGACACGGCGCAGGCGTATTATAACGAAGAGGGCGTGGGTAATGCCGTCGCAAAATGTGGCGTGTCCCGTGATGAACTTTTTCTCACGACCAAAGTGTGGATTACCAATGCCGGAGAGGAAAAGGCAACCCGCAGCATCGACGAATCGCTCCGTAAGTTGCGCACCGATTACATCGACCTGCTGCTTATCCATCAGCCGTTTAGCGACTATCCGGGAACATGGCGGGCGATGGAGAAAGCGGTAAAGGCCGGAAAAGTCCGTGCCATTGGGCTATCGAATTTCTATCCCGACCGCTTCGTGGATATGGCCGAATGTGCCGAAATAAAACCTGCCGTAAACCAACTAAAAACCAATGTATTCAGTCAGCAGTGGGATGCTGAAGCTGAAATGAAGCCCTATGATACACGTATCATGGCTTGGGCCCCACTGGCACAAGGCGATCCCGACCTTCTGACCAATCCCATACTGACGGCTTTGGCCGAACGATACAATAAAACGGTACAGCAAGTCGCCCTGCGTTACTTGGTGCAACGCGGCATCATCGCCATCCCGAAAAGCACGCATATCGAGCGAATGAAACAAAATCTGGATGTATTCGATTTCACACTTACACCGGAAGATATGGAAAGTATCCGTCCGCTCGACAAACCTGCCGACTTCCGCTGGTCGCACCGTAATCCCGAACTCGTAAAATTCCTTCTGAATTACGACAAGCAATTTAACCCTAATAACAAATAATAACCCATGTATAAGTCATTGAACAACAAAGTCGCTCTTGTAACCGGAGCCGGGACGGGCATCGGAAGAGCTATTGCCCAACGTCTGGCCGATGAAGGTGCTAACGTATTGATTGTAGGCCGCACGGAAACGACACTTGTCGAAACGGCTGCTTACAGTGATAAAATCTCCTATCTTGCCATCGACCTCGAATCGGAAGACGGGATACGCACTATCATCCGTACTGTCGGAGAACGGTACGGTCGTCTCGACATTCTTGTCAATAATGCCGGATGGGCACCCGTCACCCCGTTTGCAACGATGAAAATCGACGAATACGACAAGGTATTCGCCATCAACGTGCGTGCCGTTGTCATGCTGACACAGGCCTGCCTGCCGATGATAAAGGCAGCAAAAGGCAATATCCTGAATGTCACGACAACTATGACAACCAATCCTATCGCGACGATGGCGAACTATGCCGCCTCGAAAGCTGCCGTCTATACCATGACACGTGCATGGGCGAAAGAGTTGGCAAAAGACGGCGTGCGTGTCAATTCACTCGGCGTGGGGCCCATCGAAACCCCTATTTACGGCAAGACCGAGCTTTCGGACGAGGCCGCGAAAGCCCACAAGGATATGGTAACGAAGAGCGTGCCTCTCGGTAGAATGGGACAGCCCGAAGAGGTTGCCGCCGTCGTCGCTTTCCTGACGAGAGACGAAGCCAGCTTCGTAACCGGAGCCGACTATAAAGTGGACGGTGGTGTAGGTGCATAAAACAAATAACAATAAAAAGAATGAATATGAAAAATGTATTGATTATCAGCGGCCATACAAACCTTGCCGCATCTGTAGCCAATAAAACGATTCTCGAAACCCTGAACGAACGGCTGCCGGAAGCCGAAATCGTAAAGCTGGATGAACTCTATCCCGATTTCAAAATCGACGTGGAAGCCGAACAGCAGAAATTGCTCCGGGCAGACATCATCGTATTGCAGTTCCCCCTTTTCTGGTACTCCGCACCCTCCATATTGGAACGCTGGATGGAAGAGACTTTCCGTCACGGATTCTCGCACGGAAGTACCGGAGACAAACTCAAAGGCAAGAAACTCGTTCTCTCTTTCACAACGGGAGCACCCGAAGCATTGTATAGCCACAAGGGGGCGATGGGCTACACCATAGACGAATTTTTAGCTTGCTACAAAGCAACCTGCCGACTGACGCACATGGAGTATAGCGGCAGTGTTTATACCTGCGGCGTAAGTTACGGCAACCGTACCACACCGGAACTTATCGAGCAACAAAGAAATATATCAGTAGCGCACACCGAACGTCTTATCGAATTACTCGAAACGCTCTAATGCTTGAAGACAGACTACATAATTTCGATGATATAGTATTCAGTTGCTTCCTACCCGATGACTGGCTGAATGAATTTCGTATGCCGCAACACGTACTCGTGTATGTTTATGCTGGTTTTCTAATAAAACGAACATTTATGATACATCATACCATGCGGATCGTTTGGTGGAATCCGCCACCCAAACCGTCACGGAAGAACTGTTCCGCTACTTCGGCAATACACTCCGCATCCTCTGCGACGAAGACGTTCAACAGTAAACATAAGCCTTTTTATCCATACAACTAAGGTCTTTATTCCTATTATCTTCTATAGTCTTCCGGTGCAGACCGTACAGTCCACTGTAGCAGACCGTACAGTCCATTACGGCAGACTCTACAGTCCATTACAATGGACTGTAGAAGGTTTCAGTATAAAAGCCCTTAATCATCCGGAAGAAAACACTTAGCCAAAGAGAAGATGGCACTTAAGAACCGCTTTATAACCAGACAGGTCCCTTTTCCGGGAAAAAACAAAGAGGATGTGTCCGGGCCGAAGTGACAGCCACAGGACACATCCTCTGTTTTCTAATGAGAACAGTACAAACTGTGCTTAAATAATAGAAGTACGCTTGGTAAATTCTATAATTTCAGGAATATAACCGAATGCCAGACCGGTCACCGTATCGGCACAACCATAATAAACGGCTACCCGTCCCGTTGCCGGATCATGCAAAGCCGCACAAGGGAAGCATACATTGGGCACATCACCCATACATTCGTAAGGTTCACGCGGAGAGAGGAGATAAGGTCCCGAACGGAACTTCACCTTCCAAGGCTCGTCCAAATCAAGCAATGCCGATCCAAAGGCATAGACATAACCATTGCAGGAACGAAGCACACCGTGGTAGAACAACAACCAGCCTTCACTGGTTTCGATAGGAATAGGGCCGGCACCTATTTTCAAGCACTGCCATGCACTCTGTTCAAAAGGCGCAGGCGACATGACATGCCGATGGCGTCCCCAAAACTCCAAGTCGGGCGACTCGCTATAATAAATATCTCCGAAAGGAGTATGCCCGTTGTCACTGGGACGGCTCAACATGGCAAAATTACCATTAATCTTGCGAGGGAACAGCACGCCATTACGGTTGAAAGGCAGGAAAGCATTCTCCACCTGGTGGAACGTCTTGAAATCCGTAGTCCATGCCACGCCGATGGTGGGCTGGCCCTTATATCCGTTACACCAAGTCACATAGTAACGGTCATCGATAAAGCAGACACGCGGGTCATAACCATATACCCATTCACCTATCTCGGGAATATCACACTGGAACTGCAACTTCTCCGGATTGATGTCCCAATGAACGGCATCCTTGCTGAATCCCACATGAAGCGCCATCCGGCGGTTTGTATCATCACAACGGAACACTCCGGCATACCCTTCGCCGAAAGGTACTACCGCACTATTGAATATACTATTGGATGTAGGCAGCAAATCACGGGGAATGATAGGATTCGCACTACATCTCCACATTACATTTTTACAACCTTCGGGACGCTCCTCCCACGGCATACCGGGCAACGGATTGCCCGCAATCTTCAATTCACTCATATTCTCTTTTTTGTTAGGTTAATAGTTTTTCTCTATTTCTTGTCTTCGTGTGTGAAGGGTACAAACCAGGTCATCAGAAAGGCCGGAATGGTAGCCACCAGCACAAAGATGAAAAACAGTTTATAGCCCAGCCAGTCGCTGACATATCCGGACATCATACCGGGCAACATGACACCCAGATTCATGATACCCGATGCAAAAGCATAATGCGCCATCTGATGAGGACCGGCAGCCACTTGCTGCATCATGAACAAGGTAAGCCCCACAAAGCCGAAGCCATATCCGAAATACTCCAGCACAATGGCCCCTCCGATAAGGGGCGCACTCTGCGGCTGGAAAATGGCAAGCAGCGTGTAAGCCATAAAAGGCAGATTGAACACACAACACAAGGAGAACAAAGTCTTTTTCAATCCACGTGCGGAAATATAATATCCACCCAGCAATGAACCGAGTACGAAAGCTGCCGCTCCGAAGGTTCCATAATAAATACCAATCTCCTGTTCTGTCAATCCCAAGCCACCCACATCACGACCGGCTTTCAGGAACAAAGGTACAATTTTCATCACAAACCCTTCGGCAAAACGATATAAAATAATAAAGCAAATATAGTAAACAATATGCTTTTTCGTAAAGAAGTTCCGGATGACATTCCATAACTCGGTCATACTCTGCGAAAAAGAGGTGACCGAATGGGCGTGCTTGCCCGAAGGTAACATACGGGTATGATAAATTCCCAAGGCGAACATCACTACTCCGAGGATAATCATAATGACCGTCCAGGAATAAAGTACCGCATCTTCTGCAGGCCCTTCGTATTCATCTTTCAGAAAACCGGCCAGATAGACCAGCAAGCCTGTACCGATAATCTTCGCCACATTATAAAAAGCTCCCTGCCAACCTATATATTTAGCTTGTTCCTGCGCATTCAACTCGTCCATATATACTCCGTCACAGGCCACATCGTGCGTTGCTCCGCTAAAAGCGACAATAGCGAACAAGGCAATAGTGACCGCAAAGAAAGACGGAAGATGAAGCGACAAAGCGATCAACCCGAAAGTAACTCCCGACACCATCTGAGTGAGGACAACAAAGAATTTCTTGGTACGGTACATCTCCAGCAACGGACTCCAAAGGGGTTTCAGTGTCCAAGGAAGCATGATAAGGGAAGTCCAGAAGGCTATTTTCGCATCACTGACTCCCAGACCTTTGTACATCAGTACGGCTACCATATTGAGGACAACAAAAGGGAGCCCCATACCAAAATAAGCGGTGGGAACCCAGAAAATAGGACTACGGCGTCTGGACGGAGTTGGGGTTTCGGTTGTTTTCATTTATATCTAAGTTTTAAGGTTGTTGAATTCGGCTATAACCGAAGATAACTTCATCTCCTTCTGAGAGGGGATGAAGTTACCTTTCGGAATCTATTAATGCAATAGGACGAAGCATTTGGTAAATCAGTCAGTTACAGGAATAAAGCTTACCGCTTGTCCACCACCTTTTGCCATGACTACAGACAAGGTATCGGCTGCTGTCACCTCTCTGTCCTTAATCTGATAAGAAGTAGGATTTGTTTTCCAGTCGGCATCTTCTCCATCAGCATAAATCACCGCATGGTATTTTTTATCTTTTTCAAGGAAATCCAAAGGAATGGTCAGCGTACGTGCTTCCTCATTGGTCGTAGCTCCTAAGAAATAATTATCTTTCGCTTTCCGTACTACGGCTACAAACTCTCCCGGTTCGCCCTGCAAGGCTTCAGACCAGTCACAGTCCGCATCAAAATCCCGGAAGAACTGGAAAGCAGGATGCCCTTCATAATTCTCAATCATATCCGATGCCATTTGCAATGGAGAATAAATGATTACCCAATTGGCAATCTGCTTTGCCAAGGTGGTATTCACACGGCTGTTTCCTTTATCCAAGTCATTCCATTTCTTGCGACGGGGAGAATTGCGTGTCTTTTCATAAAGAATATCAAAAGTACCCGGCGTATAATCCATCGGACCGCCCAGCAAGCGGGTAAACGGCAATAACTCGTGATGCTCGGGAGGATTACCTTCACTCCATCCGTTCCACTCCATACCGCGGGCGCCTTCCCGTGTCATCATATTGGGGTAAGTACGACGAATTCCTGTATCTTTGATAGGTTCGTGGGCATTAACGGTTGTATGATAACCGGCGGCAGTCTGCACCACCTTGCGGTAATGGCGTACATTGAACTGTCCATGATGGCTATGACCGCCCGGCAGTCCTCCGGCATAACCGGTCTTCACGCTGTGCACTCCCAAGTCGGCATACCATTTGTAAGCATTGTCCAACTGGCGTTCGTAATTAAAGATATTGCCACCTGTTTCGTGGTGACCGATTATTTCAATCCCTTTCTCCTTGGCATAACGTGCCACCTCTGCCATATCAAAATCGGCGTAGGGTTTGGTATAGTCAAAAGTCTGCATACCGCCCCAACTTTCCCAGCCTTCATTCCATCCCTCGAACATTACCGCTTCTATGTTATTGGCAGCAGCAAAGTCTATATAACGTTTGGCATTAGCGGTGGTGGCGCCGTGGCGTTCATCCATCGTCCACGTTTCGACTCCCAGATGCATTCCCCACCAGATACCTACGTATTTCATAGGACGTATCCAGCTCAAATCCCCCTCCAGCACACAAGGCTCATTCAGATTCAGTATCAGGCCGGAGTTTATCAGACCTACCGCTTTGGGAGCTATCTGAATACTGCGCCACGGAGTCACGAAAGTCCCTCCGGCAAAACGGGCTTTCACCCCATCGGGCCAGGAAGCCAGTTCCGATTTGAAGTGACAACCTTCGGTATGCTTCAAAGTCATTTCGGGGAAATCGGTCAAAGCTGCTTCGTGGATACTGGCATATACCCCGTTATCTGTTTTGAAAGTCATCGGGGTATTGGCATTATCCACCTTGCTGACGGGCAGGGTGCGATACAGCAATTCGTAGGTTTCAAAACTGGCGGGAATAGACCATGACTTGCCGTCTTGTGCCAAATTAAATGAAGTGAGCTCATCCATTACGAACACACTGTCCACTTGGGGTACTTGATATTCATAGCGGAAGCCCAGACCGTCATCGAACACGCGGAAACGGAGGGTCAGCTGTGTATTTGCCTGGTCTTTCAAACGCACGGCCATTTCGTTATAATGGTTCCGGATTGATTTATTTTCTCCCCAAGGTTGGGTCCAAGTTTCATCCTTTGTGGTGTACTCGGTACTTTCTATCAGAAAACCTTTGGAAAGATTTACCCCGTCACGGCCTTCAAAGCCCATAACGGAGGGGGTGATGAATGGATTCCCTCCTACAGAAACTCCGTAGGTCATCTCTCCCGCTTCATTGAGATTGAATACTAATTTTATATTGCCATCCGGCGATGTCAATTCTGTGGGGCGAGAACACCCACAAAACACGACTAACAAAAATAATACATAGTAACTGTATGCCTTCATAATATTAAATTGGATTAATGATACAAATATAAAACAATTAAATAAGGTATTACACTTATCGAAGGAGGAAAATTATTTTAAATGGGAGAGGGAATGATAAGCTTATTTGTACTGACAGCATTAATTTTGTACTTTTGTCACATATAACAAAGTGCAAATGAATATAAATCAGAATTATAGAGAAGCAGTAAAGGCCATAAAAGAAGCTATCTTACGAAGCCAGTACCGTGCAGCCGCATCAGTAAATAAGGAACAATTATCTCTTTATTACGGCATCGGGCATTACGTGTCGGAAAATTCCCGTACAGGCTTTTGGGGGAAAGGTGCCATTGAACAAATATCTTCTCTGTTACAAAAAGAATTGCCGGGGCTGAGGGGATTTTCAGCAACAAGTATAAGAAATATGCGTATTTTTTATGAAGAGTGGGATAAGGTTTTAAATCATCCGCCATTGGCTGATGATTTGGTGTTGAATGAAAAATTGCTTCTTGTAGCAATTCATCAGCCAGTGGCGGATGAATTTAATTGGTCAGACTTCTTTTCAATCGGCTTTAGTCACCATACCGAAATAATATCCAAAGCCAAGACTTTAGAAGCAAGACTATTCTATATACATGAGTGCGCCATTCGCTATTGGAGTAAATACACGTTAAGGGATTACTTAAAAGCAGATCTATACAGCCATCGGGGAACTTTACCCAACAATTTTGCACAAACATTGCCTGATACTAAGCAAGCGCTAAAAGCTGTTTGTTCATTCAAAGATGAATACTTGCTTGATTTCATCAATGTGGAGGAACTGAATGAGCAGGAAGAAGACTTAGACGAAAAAATAGTAAAAAAGGCAATTGTTGCCAATGTGAAGAAGTTTATTATGACCTTCGGACAAGATTTCAGCTTTATAGGCAATCAATATCGCATAGAGGTTGCAGGAGAAGAAATGTTTATTGATTTGCTCTTTTTCAATCGGGAGCTTAACTCCTTAGTCGCAGTTGAGCTTAAATCCGGAAAATTCCGCACTTCTTATTTGGGGCAGTTGAATACTTATCTATCCGCTTTAGATACATATATCAGAAAACCGCACGAAAACCCTTCTATCGGAATAATTCTTTGCAAAGAAATGAACCAAACCTTTGTAGAGTTTGCCGTTCGTGATTATAACAAGCCGATGGGAGTTGCCACTTACCGTGCATCTAAAGATATGCCGGAACGACTTCGTAACGCTCTGCCAAACATTGAAGATTTGAAAAAGTTATTGTAATACAAACGCCGATAAAGCCCTTTTAAAGACTCTACCGGCGTAAGTTCACCTATTAAAAAAATCAGAATTCCAAGTCAGCCAACTGAGGATTATGATCGGAAAGCAAAGCTTCCGGTACTTCAGCCGGTATCTCACAGTTCTTTACCAGAACTTGCGGAGTGACAAAGATGAAATCAATCTTTTCACAATCCTCGGCCGGAATACGGGCAAAATCATGAAAAGTATAATCAACGCCGGTCACACGGGCAGCCGTCTTATAAGCATCCTTCATCACAAACTCGTTGGTAGTGATCGTTTCGTATGCATCGCTCGCATCGGTCACATTAAAGTCACCCGTAACCACTGCGGGGCGTTCGCCTACGATCTCTTTTATCTTACGGATAATGAGCAATGCGCTTTGACGGCGAGCCTCTTCACCTACATGGTCAAAATGAGTATTGACAGCCATGAATATCTTTCCGGTGGCCTTGTCTTTAAATTTCGCCCACGTGGCAATACGGACACAAACCGCATCCCATCCCATCATTCCTACGCTATCGGGATTTTCGGCCAACCAGAAAGTATTGGAGTCCAACACCTCATATTTGTCCTTACGATAGAATAGCGGCGCATATTCACCTGCTGTCTTCCCGTCATCACGTCCCACGCCGATACCATCGTATTCGGGCAAGCCTGCACGAAGATCCTGAAACTGGTTATGCAAAACTTCCTGCATACCGACAATATCCAGTTCACGGTCCTTAATAAACTGGCACACACGGTCTTTCCGATATTGCCAATTGTTCAAACTGTCTTGCGGATTGTCATAACGGACATTAAAAGTAGCCCAACGAACGTCGGTCTTCTTCTCTTCCGCACAGCCGCCCAATAACAGGACGGCTGCCAATAAAAATAGAATTTGCTTCATTTTGTTTCTTTTTATGTTCCCTAGGATACAAAGATAGCAATTTCTATCGGAAATTATTCGGAGTATGCCACTGACCTTTATCATTCATCGTATCGGCCACATCCCACCATACACGGCTACCCTGGTTCACATTGCCCGGTTTATTAGGGTTACGGGACTCGCTGTTAGGATAGTTGATGCGTTTGATAAGCTTGCCGGACGCCACTTCTCCATTGGAATTGTTTCCATTAACCGGAGCCAGCAGATAACGCGGATAGTCGGTACGACGCACTTCTGCCCATCCTTCATTTCCATTCGGGAAAACGGCAATCCACTTCTGAGTAATAATCTGTTCCAATTGTTCTTCCTTACTACCACCGGCAAATGCTTTTACGCCATCCAGATGACTGATGTATTCATTGGCCTTGTCCGCATCAATTTCATAATAATCCATAGATGCCTTGATACCTTTCAAATAAAGAGCTTCAGCAGTTTCATCCACCAATGACGGCCAGCGCAATGCTGCTTCCGCTTTCAGGAACAAACTTTCAGAATACCCCATCCAGACTATTTCACGGGCCAGATTCCACCAATAATCCTTGTTCATGGCATCAGATGACAGAATACAACGGTTGGCAGAGTATCTGTTCAGATAAGAGCCGCCTACATTGGTTTCTCCATTCATCACCCCGTTGAAATCTCTCTTCAGATTCTCTGTGGGAAGCGGACTGGTAGTCAACGAATCAAACGGAGTAGGACGGAACCATAAAACTTCACAACGAGGGTCGAGATAACAATTCTCTGAATTCTCATTGAAAGTAACGGCATCGGCTGCCGCACCTTCTTTCAAGGCCTGATTCTTATAGGCCCGTTCCATTTCTTTCGACAATACAGCATTGCCGGTCCAGCTGAACAACAATGCGTATATATTTTCATTACCGCCGGCGATATACTGACGTTTTGGAGTCTGCTTCATATTGTCATCCTGGCTTTGCATCAGACCGGCCGGATCTGTCAAAGCTGCTTTTGCCTGAGTCTGGGCCAATTCCGGATTTACATTGGATACACGCAAAGCAAGGCGCAAACGCAGTGTGTTGGCAAAACGACGCCATTTGTCCACATCACCTCCATAGCATTTGTCATTGTCACCTAAATCATACTGACTGACAGCAGGAAGATTTTCCTGGTGCAACTCTGTTATAGCCTGATCCAACAGCTGGAAAAGGATATTATAGACCTCTTTCTGAGGCGTATAAGACACATTTTCTTCCGGCGGCATAGCTCCCTTCACATAATAAGCGACGGGAATATCTCCGTAAGTATCTGTCTGCATGGACAACAAGAAAGCATAATAAATGCGGGTAATATAGAATGCCGTATGATAATAATCCTTATTACAGAAATAGAATGTCTTGACCAACTGACTGTATTCCGAAGTGCTGCGGTCATCATAGAAATGCTTCCATCGGCTGGCCGACCATCCATCCGTATAAGAATAGGTAGGCGCCTGATTCACAAAGCCGCTGACATTGTTTCCCCAATAACCGGCATAGATATCATGAGTCAGATTGGTCGTTGTCTGATAATCATTGTAAAGACCTTCGTAGGTGAAATTGGCAAAAATACTTCCGATAGCGCCTTCCATCCCTTTCAAACTTGCCATGGCATTGTCTGTCAAGGTGTAATCAATGTCTATTCCATCGGCCGATACATTCTCCACAGTCGGGTCGTAAATCGGTGCGTAAGGATTTGTATTCAATTCCTCAAAATCATGGCATCCGGCCAGAGCCAGCAATGAGCATAAGGCTACGGATTTATATAATTTGATTTTCATAATCAGTTTTTCCTTTTAATTAATTAGAAACCTAAGTTGATAGAAATACCGAAAGTACGTGTAAACGGCAACGATGCATAGTCAATGGCTTGTGAGAACATCGTAGTGTCATAGCCGCCTTCGGGGCTTGTACCCGGCGTGTGCTTCATCAGATAACACAAGTTACGTGCTACAAATGAAACATTCAGCGAGTTGACAGGAGTCTTCTTCAGCATAGATGAAGGGAATGAATAGCCGATTGACAATTCTTTCAGTTTAATGAATGAAGCATCGTAGATGAAATCCTCAGCCTGCAATGAGCCGTAGTATTCTGAGGCGGAAACCTGTTTTGTATTCACCTCGCCTGATTCTGTCACACCGGGGAATACCATCATATAGTTGTTTTCCTCACCACGGTTCAAGGTACGCTTAGCCAAACCGTTTCCGGTAGCCAGCATCTCGGAATAAGAGAAGATATCACCACCGAATTTCATATCAAACAGTGCAGACAGTGTAATCCCTTTATAAGTAAAGGTAGGAGATACAGACATGGTCAGCTTAGGTTGGATATTACCGATAGGTTTGTTCACATATTCAGACTCATTGGTCACAGTCATGGGCAAACCATTTTCATTTACGATAATATCACCGTTTTCATTGCGCTTATAAAGCGATGTAGCATAAATCTCGCCTAATTTGTGTCCGGCGCGTGTACCTACTTTTACAGGGAAGTTTCCATCACCGTTAAAGAACATATAGTTCACATTTTCTTCCGGAGCCAGTTCTTTCACTTTCGATACGTTGTGAGCCATATTCACATTCAAATCAAAAGCGAAATCCTTTGTTTCTACCAGAGTGGAATACAACATAAATTCTACACCTTGATTGGTTACCATACCTGCGTTTACCCATTGGCCACCACTCCAGGGAGCTGCTGCGGGCACTTTCATAATCTGGTTCTTTGTTTTGCTGTAATAGTAAGTAAAGTCAAAGCCCAGACGGTTGTTCAAGAACTTCATGTCCAGACCTGCTTCATAAGAGGTCGCGATTTCAGGCTTCAACTGATCGTTCATCTTCACATTATCCTTGGTCGGAGTCAATACACCATTATCGAATTTGAAAGAGTAGGTGTTGTATAACTGATAAGGGCTTGTGTCCTTACCTACCTGTGCGGCAGACAGACGTGCCTTGGCAAATGTCACCCAGCTTGGCAACGGTTTGTCGATGGAGCGCAAAAAGTCGGAAACTACGAAACTGAGGTTGGCAGACGGATAGAAGAAAGAATTGTTACCTGACGGAAGAGTGGATGACCAGTCGTTACGAGCTGTCAAATCCAAAGACAGATATTCCTTCCATGCCATCTGCACAGAGCCGAACACTGAGTTCATGGCACGCTTGTAACCATCCTCACTACCGGTTCTCAGCAAATTGGCCGCATTCAGCATCCAATTACCTTTATCCACCATATTACCTACGCCCACACCCAAAGTTTCCGAACGCTGGTACATAAAGTTACCACCGACATTGAAGCCCAGACGGAAGTTATCAGTCAACTGACGGTCACCCATCAAAATGACTTCAGCATTTGACTCGAAGAAGTTTTCTTCACTACGGTCCATTGAGTCATTCGTAATCATGGAAGTATTGGCTTCTCCATTGATACCATCACCCGCATTGGTGCTTTGCACTCTGGTGCGGTAGTAGTCAAAAGCGTATTTGGCAGACAGATGCAGCCAATCTGTGAAATTGATTTTCATGCTATAATATCCGAAAGCACGCCAGCGTTCATCTGAATTCTGACGCTGATGCAATACATAATAAGGATTACGGATACTGGCAGTAGGTCCTGTCCAGTTCACATGCGCATGAGTTTCATCAGAATATTGTTTCAAGTCATCCAGACAGACGTTGTTAGGGATTCTCATCAACTGGGAAATAGCACCGTAATCACCATACAGTGGACGGTTATCGGCTTTTGTACGTGAAAGAGAAATCTTTCCGTCCATAGACACCCATTTGTTCAATTCCGTTCCTGCATTCAGGTCGGCATTCACACGGCTCAAACTTTCAGTGGGGAATACACCGTCATTATCTGAGTATCCGAAAGAAGTACGGAAATGTGATTTCTCTGTACCGTTGCTGATAGATACGTTATGCGTATGCGAGAAACCGGTATCAAAATAATCTTTCAACTTATCCCCATAGTTAGAGTAAGCGTAAGTTTCTCCGTTCCAAGCCTCTTTCATGCTTCCATCCAATACCGGGCCCCAGCTTCCGCTATCCGTTTTGTCATACACCGCAGTCTTGGCATCTTTTGTATCAATATGTCCTTGTCCGTAACGGCGTTGCATATCCAATGTCTCGCCGATAGCTGTCCAAGTGAAGTTACCACTATAACGGATTCCGAAACCATCTTTCTTACTGCCTTTCTTTGTCGTAATCAAGATAACGCCATTACCTGCACGCGAACCGTAAAGAGCAGCCGCATTCGGACCTTTCAATACCGAAATGCTCTCGATGTCATCCGGATTAATGTCCATGGAAGCGCTACCACGGTCCACACCACCATAACGAGATGCGTCGGATGTAGTGTTGTCGCTGAAAGGAACGCCATCCACAATCCATAACGGCTGGTTGTTATCGGTAAGAGAAGAGTTACCACGAATGGTGATTTTCGTAGAACCACCTAAACCTGTAGCCGAAGTATTCATCTGAAGACCTGCCACCTTACCTTGCAAGGCACTGGTCACAGACGGGTCACCTGTCTTGTTCAGTTCATCACTTTTCAGTTCCTGAACCGCATAACCCAACATCTTCTTCTCACGTTTGATCCCCAAAGCGGTTACCACCACTTCGCCAATCTGCTGTGTGTCTTCCTGCATGGTTACGTTCAGTACATTCTTGCCATCGGGCTTCAACGTTTCCGAACGGTAACCAATGTATGAGAACACAATCTCGCCATTTCCGGGAACCGACAAAGAATAGTTACCTTCAAAGTCAGTAATCGTACCGGCTGTAGGGTTTCCTTTCACTTGTACGTTTACACCAATCAAGGCCTCTCCTGTCGCATCAACCACTGTTCCGGTCACTGTATGCTCCTGTCCTGTCTGTTGAGGTGTCTGAGGTTCTCCGGGTGCTGATAGATAGACAATATTATCCTCTATCTTGTAGGTGATTCCCTTGCCTTGCAAAGCTGCATCAAGTACAGACTGCAATGAACCGTTCTTTACATCAATGGCATTCACCGGCGTTTCAGCCAGTTTGTCATCATAGAAAAACTGATAGTTAGACTGTGATTTGATGTTCTTGATTACCGCTCCAAGAGTTGTCTTGGGAGTTGAAAGAACAATTTGTGCGCGGGTCCATTGCATGGGTGCAGCCACAAACAAAAGAATCAAAAGCGCCCTGAGTAATTTGGGCTTTCTCATTAATTGATTGCCTTTCATAATTTATTAAATTAGTTAACACTGACTTATTTTTCTCCAGTGAAGGGGTTCTCATGCCCCTTTCGAGAATAAAAACAGGCAGCTAAAAGAAAACACTTACTCCATCTCGTTCTTTTTTCTAAATTTTCTAGAAAAAACAGAGGAAAGGCAAAAGTAGTGATATCATCGGACTTTGACGTATAGAAGAAATATTTAAAAACAAAAAGGGGATGTACTCTTGCAATGCTGCCAAAAGAGAACATCCCCCTCCAACCTCTCTTTACAAGAGAGAAATGCATGGTGAAACTTTTATTTCATTGTTTCGTCTTTTGAAAATGAATAAGGCAAATCACTTTCTTGTGTTCCACGTTGCATATTCGGACGGTCGGTCATCTTGAAATCGATAACACCACCTTGTAACAATTCATTGTGTTTCAAATAATTCTTGGTATAAACAGTACCGTTTACACGCATTTCATCTACATATCGGTTGGTATCGCTATTATCCGGTGCGGTTATTACCAAGTTCTTTCCGTTTTCAAAATGCAGTGTCGCTTTCTTGAACAACGGAGCACCCAGAATATATTCATCTGTACCGGGACATACCGGATAGAATCCTAATGCAGAGAATACATACCATGCCGAAGTCTGTCCATTATCCTCGTCACCGCAATATCCGTCAGGTCCGGCTGTATACATACGGTTCATCACCTCACGCAACCAATATTGGGCTTTCCAAGGCTGACCCGCATAATCATACATATAAATCATGTGCTGAATGGGCTGGTTTCCATGTGCATAGTTACCCATATTCATAACTGTCATTTCACGGATTTCATGAATCACCTGTCCATAATAGCTATCATCAAAGATAGGGGGAACCGAAAAGACAGAATCAAGCATGGTAACGAACATTTCCTTACCTCCCATCAAGTCAATCAAGCCTTGGGGATCATGGAATACAGACCAAGAATAGTGCCAGCTGTTTCCTTCCGTAAAGTCACCTCCCCACTTCAACGGTGAGAATTTAGGAGCGAATTTGCCGTCCTTCTGCTTGCCGCGCATCAGCTTGCTTTCCGAATCAAACAGGTTCTTGTAATTCATGGCACGCTTGGCAAAGAGTGCGATTTCCTTCTTCGGACGTTTCAATTCTTTCGCCAGCTGATAAATACACCAGTCATCGTATGCATATTCCAATGTACGGGCTGCATTCTCATGAATCTTCACATCACAAGGCACATAGCCCAGCTTGTTATAATATTCATATCCCAGACGTCCGGTAGAAGAAACTTCAGGATGTACAGCTTCCGTTCCATGAATCAGTCCTTTGTATAATGTTTCCACATCTTCCACACGTACTCCTTTCAGATAAGCATCGACCAAGATAGAAGCTGAATTATTGCCGACCATGCAACCACGATGACCGGGGCTGGCCCATTCGGGGAAAAAGCCGCTTTCCTTATAAGTATTAATCAAACCTTCCTGTATTTCCTGATTTACCGAAGGATACATCAGGTTCAAGAAAGGGAACAAGCAACGGAATGTATCCCAGAATCCTGTATCCGTATACATATATCCCGGCAATGTTTCCCCATTGTAAGGACTGTAATGAACAGGTTGCCCATTGGCATCCAGTTCATAAAATTTACGCGGGAACAACAAGGAACGGTACAAGCAGGAATAGAAAGTACGGTATTGATCCAATGTTCCACCTTCCACTTCTACTTTACCTAAGACCTCATTCCAGGCATCTTTACCTTTCTGTACCAATACTTCAAAACTGTCACCACCCAATTCCTTCAGATTCTGAATTGCTTGTTCAGGACTGATGAATGAAGAAGCGACACGGGCATGAACTACTTCGCCTTTCTTTGTCTTGAAACCGATAACAGCTCCGGTATGGAAATCAGTCTGCTCCAGTTTACCTTCTTTCAAGGTTACAGGAACACTGCCGTCCGGTTTTTCAGGCTGTACATCGTTAGAGAACGTAGCCTCGTATGTAAACGGCTTATCAAACTCAATAACGAAATAATTCTTGAAGTTGGCAGGAACACCACCACTGTTGCGAGTGGTATAGCCCACAATTTTGTTTTCTCCGGGAATCACCTTGATAGATGAGCCACGATCAAAAGCATCAACCACTACGTATGAGTCATTTTCAGGAAAAGTAAAGCGGAACATAGCGGCACGTTCCGTAGGAACCATTTCAGTCACCACATCATGTTCTGCCAAATAAACCTTATAATAATAAGGTTTTGCAATTTCAGCTTTATGAGAGAACCAACTTGCACGCTTGTCCTCCTCAAATTCCGGTTTTCCTGTTACGGGCATGATGGAAAATTGACCATAGTCATTAATCCACGGACTGGGCTGATGGGTTTGTTTGAAACCACGGATTTTATTAGCCGTATAGACATACTGCCATCCGTCCCCCATCTTTCCTGTCTGGGGAGTCCAGAAATTCATACCCCACGGACGGGATATGGCAGGATAAGTATTTCCTGTAGAGAGCTCAAAGGAAGACTGTGTACCTACCAACGGACTCACATAGTCTGCATAATCCTTTGCCTGCACAAACAGTGTAACACACAGGACTGCAACTGATAGAAATAATTTTTTCATGATATTGTTATTTGGGTTAAGTTATACTTTTTAATTCTTTATCTGTTTTCCCCATTCCGTCGGTACGGAGCTCATGGTAATCTCCATCGTTCCCCCACGTACTATGTCATTATGGGTAAAGAAAGGAACATCCAGTGGTTTTCCGTTCAACAGAACCGACTCAATGTACTTATTGGTCTTCGAGTTGTTGTGGGTACGGATAACGAAAGTCTTGCGGTCGGGCAGATTAATCGTCACCTCCTCAAACAACGGACGTCCGATAGAATAAACCGGCTTGCCGGGACATACCTGATAGAAGCCCATGGAGTTCAAAATATACCATGCAGACATCTGACCGCAATCTTCATTACCCGACAGGCCGTCAGGAGCATTGAAATACTGGTTATGCAGCACACTGTCAACCAATTCCTGAGTACGCCATGGACGGTTTACATAGTTATACATGTGAGTAATGTGATGACTCGGCTCATTGCCATGCGCATACTGGCCTATCAGTCCTGTGATATCAGCAGAGGTAGCCTCTCCTTCCAACTGGGAAGAAACCGTAAACAAAGAATCCAGCTTTCCAACGAAAGCATCCTCTCCACCCATCAACTTCACCAATCCCGGAATATCATGCGGAACAAACCAAGTCCACTGCCATGCAGTTCCTTCACAATAATCATCATTACGGTGATTGGAAGAACGGGGATTGAACGGGGTACGCCATTCACCTTTACTATCCAATCCGCGCATGAAACGGGTGGCAGGATCAAAATAAAATTCGTACGCATCCGCAAAACGGGCATATTTCTCCTTGGTTTCAGTATCTCCCAGGCTGTCTGCCAACACGGAAATACACCAGTCATCGTATGCATATTCCAACGCTTTCGCAACCGATTCATTCTCACGATCACACGGGATATAGCCAAGGGTATTCTTATAGTAACGAGCTTTAGGCATTACATAAGGAATCAGCCAACCGGGAGCGACAATACCGGTCGTATCATATTCCGCCGCACGCAAACATGCCTTGTAAGCTTCCTGCACATCAAAATCGCGATATCCCTTCACATAAGAATCGGCTACCAACGAAGCCGCATGATACCCTACCATCGTTCCGGTATAATTGGATACACAATCCCATTTCGGGAAAATACCACCTTCTTGATGCTTCTTTATCAATGAACGGATAAATTCCGTATTCAACTGAGGATCGACAATAGTCAGTAACGGATGTAACGCACGGAAAGTATCCCACAAAGAGAAAATGGTATAAACCGGATGTTTCATGTCGGTGGTATACACTTTCAAATCCATTCCCAAGTAACGCCCGTCTACATCTGTAAACAGATTGGGACTTAGGAAAGCATGATACATAGCCGTATAGAAAATGGCACGCTGGTCTTCATTATTGGTTTTGACTGCAATCTTTGACAGGCATTCATTCCATTTCTTCTTAGCATCGGCACGCACTCCATCAAAATTCCAACCGGGCATCTCAGCCTGGAGGTTCTTATAAGCACCTTCCGCATCAACAGAAGAGATAGAGAACTTAGCCAGCACTTGTTCGTCTTTCGCCGTTTCAAAATGCAAAAGCATTTTGCATACAGGAATCTGTTTGTCATTTTCCTGAACAGTATCCGTGTACAAAGTATACGTGAAGGGTTTGGAAAATACGGCATAAAAATAAAGATCCTGCCGGTATGCCCAATAGGCACTGCGTTTGCGCCCCCGCAACACAGTATCATTCACAGCCTCCACTTCCATGACCTGATTGATTTGTTGCTGAATATTATAGTCCATATCCAAAATAAATCCTGACTCCTTACTTTCCGGGAAAGTATACCGATGCATTGCCGCACGCTCTGTTGAGGTCAGTTCGGCTTTTACCCCGTATGTATCCAGGAAGACAGAATAATATCCCGGTTCGGCATGTTCCTTTTCATGAGAAAAAGCCGATGCGAAAGGACGCTTCTGGCTTTCTGTTCCCAAGAAATCAGTGCGTTGCACACCTACAGTCGGCATCAACAGGAAATCTCCGAAATCCGCACACCCGGTACCACTAAGACGTGTATGGGCAAAGCCATTGATCGTAGTATCTTCATAATAATATCCGGAACAGGAATCCCAACCGTCAATACGAGTATCTGGTCCCGGCTGTATCATGCCATGGGGAACCATAGCACCCGGATGGGTATGTCCATGGCCTCCTGTACCAATAAAAGAGTTGACATAATGGGTGTAATCATTCATTTCATTGCCCTCAGAATCACATGCGGTGAAACACAATAACCCTAGAAGACAGCCGCTTAAGAGCATGTTGATTTTCATAGTTCTTTATTTAAAAATTATTTCGTTTCCGATGAGATAAATATATTGTTATCATCTACTTTCTTATAATTGAAAGGAATAGAGTTACGCAAAGAATTCAGCACAGACTCTATATTATCTTTCTTTTTCAGCACTCCTGAATAAGTATTGGTACTGTCTACATCCGGTGAAAGGATAATCTTCACCCCATAGAACCGTTCCAATGCTGCCGCAATCTGGAAAATAGATGATTTTTCAAATGGAATCAAATCATTATGCCAGACTATCTCCATCTTGGGATCGACCTGTTTTACCTGCATCCGCCCTGTCACCCTGTTTAAAACAGCCTTTTGTCCCGGTAACAAAGTAATTCTGCCTTTATCTGATTTATCTTTTACCTCAACTTCCCCCTCTACCAGAGTCGTTTCAGCAAAACTGTTATCCGGACGGCATTTTATATTGAAAGAGGTTCCCAAGACCCTGACATCCATTGCCTGACTTTTTACCGTAAAAGGTTTCTCATGATTACGTGCCACTTCAAAATAAGCCTCCCCATCCAGATATACATGACGTTCTTTACCTTCAAAAGCACGCGGATATTTTAAAACAGACGACTGGTTCAACCATACTTTTGTCCCGTCAGGCAACAACATCTCACGCACTTGTCCATGAGCAGCCGATGCTACCACCAATTCCTCCGCTTTATTCCGGAACCAATAGGCCAATCCCGCAGCCAGCACTATCACGCCCACTATAGCAGCTGCATAACGCAACACACTCTTAAGCTTGAACACCTCCTGTCTCTTTTGATTTTCCTGTTCCAATCTTCTACCCAACCTGCGCTCTGCCTTCGCTACCAGATTTTCCTCCTCAAAGGGGAATTTACCTAACTGATAAATCTCCTCCATACGGAATAACTCTCCGGTATTCTCATCAGATTCTTTCATCCATTCATTGATAAGAACAAAATCCTCCTCCGAGCATCGGTTTTCCAAATACCTGATAATAATATCTTCGTTAAGTTTACTCATCTTTTTCCCTATTCATATAGTAAACAATTCAACTTGTAAAAACACTTAGCAGTTTTGCTGAAAATATAATCAATGACAATAATAAATGGCTGAGACGTTCGCGCAAAAATTTCAAGGCCTTATACATATGTGCCTCTACGGTACGTAAAGAAATACCAAGAGTATCAGCAATTTCCTTGTTTTTCATATCATGAAGATAACTCAGTTTGAACACCTCCTTACATTTATCCGGCAATTCATTAATCGCTTCAAAAATTTCCTGACGTAATTCCTGATTCTCTATCTTTTTAATAACTTCAGCATGATCCGGCTGGTAATATTGCAATTTTCGTTCATAGATTTCTATCATTGCCGCACTGTAGTTGTTCTCTATAACCTGATGCTTCAATAAATTTATAGCCTTGGTATATACAGAACGATAAAGGAAAGCTAAAATCTGCTCTCCTATGACGACTGAATCTCTCCGCCTCCACAACTCCACAAAAACATCCTGCACTACATCTTCGGCTTCTTCGGTACCGACCAGCCGTGTCGCATAAAACAACAGCTTAGGATAGCATTGACGAAAGACGGCCTTATAGGTGTCATCAAGTTCCTCGTTCATATTATATAATTCACCTTTGTATGAGGAGGGAGCCAATGTTCCAAATAACGATCCAATCATCCACTGCAGGGGTAGAAAGCTTCCGCTCATCATACAATTTTCACGCAGATTCAACCCGCCTCTACAGCAAAACGATAACAACAAATATCACTTTTAACTCACCTCCTGTACAATTCTTAATAAGTTGAACCAATTATTATCTATACCAAATATTTCCCGGTTCCGGACCCATTTCAAATTCTACAGTAGCACCGTCCATTATTTGCCGGTGTGTGATATAGCTCTTATCGTATGGTTGCCCATTTACTTTCACCGACTGGATATAGATATTTTCACGACTTACTCCAGGGGCCAGTACTGTGAACGTTTTTCCATTATCCAAATGCATCTGTATTTCGGAGAACAACGGCGTACCAATCTCATATTCACCACTTACCGGATTGACAGGATAAAATCCCATAGCACTGAATACATACCAAGCAGACATCTGTCCACAATCCTCATTACCACACAGTCCGGCAGGTGCATTGAAATAAAGGTCATGCATGACCTGCGCCGCATACTTCTGAGTTTTCCAAGGCTGACGTACCTTATTATATAGATAAATCACATGATGGCTAGGCTCATTACCATGAGCATACTGACCAATCATACCTGTACTGAAAAGAGGCAAATCTGCATTACTAGCCGGGATATAAGTAAACATACTATCCAACTTTTCTGTAAAACGATCCTTACCACCAGTCAAGGCAATTAACCCCTTAATATCCTGCTGTACAGACCAAAAGTACTGCCAACCGTTACTTTCACAAATATGGGCAGTGTAGTCATCCGGGCTGAAATTAGGTTGGAATATTCCTTTATCATCTATCGGCTGCATGAAGCTTGATGCCGGATTGAACACATTGCGATAATTCTGAGAACGCTTGTAGAATTCGTCCGCTAATTGAGTCCTCCCCATCTTCCGGGCCATTTCGGCTATGCAATAATCATCAAAAGCATATTCTAATGTCTTGGAAAGCGACCAATTTTCCGCATTATATTCATCCTTTATATTATAAGGTATATATCCTAACTTTTTATACAGACCAATGCCGCGATAATTATCCAAATTAGCAGTAGTCACACAAGCCTCCAATGCCTTCTCAGCATCAAAATCACCAATACCTTTCAAATAAGCATCAACAATAACAGGCACAGCATGGTAGCCAATCATCATATCAGTCTCACTTCCCCAAAAGTTCCATACCGGCAAACGTCCGTTCTGTTCATAAAAAGCAATGAATGATTTCACCATATCATTGACACGTTGAGGTTCCGTATAAGTAAATAACGGATGTGCGGCACGATAAGTATCCCACAATGAAAAGGTTCCATAATTCACCCAACCATCCGTCTGATGAATTTTCTTATCGGGACCATAATAAGACCCGTCCACATCACTGTAAATAGTCGGGGCAATCATAGTATGATACAATGCTGTATAGAAATTGACCTTATCGTCCTTGTTGTCACCTGTTATTTCTATTTTTCCTAGCTGGCGGTTCCAATTATCTTTAGTTTCAGCCAAATATTTATCGAAATCATTGTGAGGTGCCTCAGCCGCCATGTTTTTAGCGGCACCTTCCATGCTCACTCCCGAAAGAGCAGTACTCAGAACAATCTGTTCTCCTTTTTCCGTATCAAAATTAAAGCGGGCGATATAAGCCGTACCTACACGTTTACCTTTCAAAGTAATGGCAGTAGTATCCATCTCTACCGAAGCAAACGGTTTGGAGAAACGAGTACGAAAATACACATGCTGGTCTCTTGCCCATCCTTCAGAAAAACGATATCCCTGAATAGTGCATGAGTCAATTATTTCAATATAAGAATCATTGGTAAAATCCCAATTCATCGCTTTCTTCAGATTCAGAAAGACAGCCGACTCTCCTTCAGGAAATGTATAACGCTGGATGCCGCAACGCTCTGTAGCAGTTAATTCCACATTGATATCATAATCTTTCAGCAACACGCGATAGTAACCTGCTGAAGCCTCTTCATCCGCATGAGAGAATTTGGAATAGATGCCTAAAGGTGCTTCCGCTTCCTGATAAGGCAAAGTAACAGGCATAAAAGAGATATCATACAAGTCTCCGGCTCCCGTCCCCGACAAATGGGTATGACTGAATCCGGCAATCGTACTGTCCGGATAAAAATAGCCGGAAATACGGTCCCATCCGGGCAAGCCGTTATCCGGACTAAGTTGTACCATTCCGAAAGGCGCTTGCGCTCCCGGATAAGTATTGCCGGTAAAATCGGTTCCGATAAACGGATTCACCAATTGGGTATAATCGGTTGACGGCTGGGTTTGTTTATTGGACACACAGGCTCCAAATGCCACTAAAGAAATGAATAGCGCGAGAACAGGTGTTTTCATACTTAAGAGGTTTTTCATTATTACTTTGTTACAAAAATACACATTATAATAATACGAACAACCTTATTATGAAAAACACTTAGCTTTAATTCATTATTTTTTCGTATTTAAATAGTAAAGAAGGGATTCTTTCACCTTTTCATCCGAAGTTACAATCAAAAATTCACCGTCTCTTTTATCATACAGAAAGCAATAGGTCTTATAAAGAGCTATACCTGCTATCTCTTCCCAAGGGAATGTCTGTTTCAGTTTCGCCTTGTCATATGTCAACCCTTCCGGAGTTATTTCCACCCAAGTCTGCCCTGCAATACTCCGCTTATAAATTTTATTTAGTCTGACAGGCAGCATAATCAAGATATAGATAAGACACAAGAACCAAATCAGCAGCGGGCTGAACAGGCTTTGCTCTTCGGGAACAATATAGTGCCCTGTACACAATGCAATACAAATATAAATGATAAACAACAAAGAAAAACTGAAATGACGGATGTCCCACAATTTATACAAAGCATACTTTTTCAGGCTGATATTATAATCACAAACCACGACACCTGGTTCCCGTGTCAGTTTGCTTTTCGGTATGCTGAAGATACGCAATATCTGGATTCCCCGCTTCACGCCGTACCCGAATAATAAAACCATCACACCAAGATTTATCAAGATCCACCACCACAATGATTCGTTTGCCAAAGCCGGTTGCCCGACAAGCACCATTGATGCAAAAGTGATACCCGCCACCAATAACAACATACTACAAATTACAGTTAAAATCCATCCTCTTGTTTTCATAATAACCTTTTTACTTTATTCCATGACGGGAAACAAAGATAAAAGATTATGGCTAGATAACAAATAAAGAGCCGTCGAATTATTAATCACAGACCATATTATACATAAAATTGCCTGAAAGCAATCTTATTTGCCATTCCTTCACACCTCGAATTTAAATTGTTGTTTGGTTAGGAAGTTAGAAGTTTTTTCGTATGTTTATCGCAAATATTAATGAAAAACACATTTCTATCTATGAAAAAGAGTGATATTCTGTTCTTTTTATTTATAATAGCATTGTTTCTGCCCTTTTTTATTAGTGATACCATTTATGAATGATACAAATCTTTCAATGCAATCCATGGTATGGTTATGAGTTTTGTGAAGTTCGCCATTCTAGCTACTTTGGGAGACAAAATTCATCTCTTCCCTACCCTACCTTTCCAATACTTTCCCTACCTTTGTGCCATAAGTACGTATGACAAATACCAATATGGAACAACAACAATCATCTTATAAAGAAAAAGAACGTATAGACCTTCACGAGCCGCGACGCTTCAAAGTTATCATTTTCAATGACGACTTTACTACAATGGAATTTGTTGTAAAGATATTAACTACCGTTTTTTTCAAATCAACGATGGAAGCAGAAGCTTTGATGATGCAGGTACATAAAAGTGAATCGGCCGTAGTAGGCATCTATACGTATGATATCGCCCGGTCAAAAGTACAAAAAGCCACCCGTATGGCTCGTGAAGAGGGATTCCCTCTCCGACTCACGGTTACACCGGAAGAAGAATAAAAAATCAAGAATAAGATATGGATATACCAAATACCGATTCGGTGAACTACGCTTTCGCTTCTGCGCAGAGCCAAGCGATGCAATATCGGCATGAATTTATCACGCCCGAACACTTATTGAGCGCATTGCTGAAACAAGTTCCTTTTCAAAAAGCATTGGCAGAGTGTTTTTGTACCCCGGAAGAACTGTCCCAGTCCATTTCCGAATATCTGTCAAAAGAAGTGGAACGAGTTCCTCAAGAAATAGAATATGAATTGGAAATTTCAGGTCAACTCTCCGAGCTGCTGCAATATGCCTATATGACAATCAGCCATTCAAGCGCAGAAGAAATGGATGTTCCTCATCTGGTACAAGGAATGCTTCAACTGGAAGATTCATGGGCTGGCTATCTGTTAAAAAAAACAGTGGGCGAAGATATGCCGGAATTCCTCAGCACCCTCATTTCAAATTACGAGCACATGAATCAGTTTCAAGAGGAAACTTCCTCTGAGCAAGAGAAAAGCGAGCCTTGGCGTAACTATGTTACCTGCCTCAACGAGGGCCTGCAAGACCGGAATCCGCTTATAGGCAGGGATGTGGAATTGGAACGCACCATTCAGGTTCTCTGCCGCAAAGAAAAGAACAATCCTCTGCACGTGGGCGAACCGGGAGTGGGAAAAACCGCACTGGCCTACGGACTGGCCGCACGTATAGAAGCAGGCAATGTTCCCGAACGTCTCACAGGTTGTCGTATCTACGAGCTGGATTTAGGCAACTTATTGGCCGGTACACAATATCGGGGTGAGTTCGAGAAAAGGCTGAAAGCCATTATGGAAGGAATACGGAAAGAAGGACACGCCATCGTATATATAGATGAAATACATAACCTGATAGGCGCCGGACGGACGGGAGACGGTTCGATGGATGCCTCTAATATGCTCAAGCCTTATCTGGAAGGAGGAGAGATCCGATTTATCGGCTCCACTACTTACGAAGAATTCAACCGCTATTTTTCGCGTAGCAGAGGATTAGTACGGCGTTTCCAACAGATTGACATACAAGAACCGGGAATCGAGGAAACCATCCACATAGTGGAAGGGTTAAAAGAAAAATACGAAACGTTCCACGGAGTGATTTATGAAGAAGGAGTGATAGCGTATGCCGTTACAGCCGCCGCACGGTACATCAGCGACCGTTTCTTGCCCGACAAGGCCATAGACCTGGTAGACGAAGCCGGTGCTTATCGTGAGATCCACCCCACAGATACAGAAAAACAAACGGTGGACAAAGCATTGATAACCGATATACTGGCACGTATCTGTAAAGTGGATGTACTTGCCATGAAGGAAGAAGACAATGCCACATTAGAAACCTTGCATGAACGCATCAGTGCAAAGATATACGGTCAGGAAGAAGCTGTCTGCCAAGTGGTGGAAGCCGTACAAATGGCCAAAGCCGGGCTACTGGACGAAAACAAACCACTGGCAAGCCTTCTCTTCGTCGGCCCCACCGGTGTGGGAAAGACAGAGGTAGCCAAAGTATTGGCTTCCGAACTAGGTATCGCCCTGCAACGCTTTGACATGAGCGAATATACGGAAAAGCATACAGTGGCCAAACTCATCGGCTCACCTGCCGGATATGTAGGTTATGAAGACGGTGGACTGCTGACAGATGCTATCCGCAAAACTCCCAATTGTGTGTTACTGCTTGACGAAATCGAGAAAGCACATCCCGATGTGTTCAATATTCTGCTGCAAGTTATGGACTATGCCGTACTGACGGATAACAAAGGACGAAAAGCGGACTGCCGTCATGTGATACTTATCATGACCTCCAATGCCGGAGCGCAATTCGCACACCAAGCCTCTATAGGTTTCGGCGGACAGGTTGCTGCTGGAGAGGCAATGTTGAAACAAGTTAAGAAAACTTTCAAGCCTGAATTCATCAACCGGTTGTCTGCAACAGTTGTTTTCCATGATATGGATTACGGAATGGCTTCTCTCATCCTAAACAAAAAGCTCGGCGAACTGAGAAACAAGCTGTCGGCGCGTCATGTAGAAATGGAACTCAGCCTGGAAGCCTATAAACATCTGCTGAAGCTAGGTTTTACCAAAGAATATGGGGCCAGAGAAATGGACAGGGCAATTGCCTCGCATCTGAAACCACTGCTTATGCGTGAAATTCTATTCGGAACATTAAAAACGGGAGGCAAAGTGGAAGTGACAGCAGAGAACGGACAATTGAGCTTGCAAGTACTCAAAAAGCAACAAGCCTAAATGAAACCAGTAACTCCTCCGTAGGGGCAGACATACGAGTCAGCCCCTACAGGAGACTGTATGTGAATCACACAAATAAAAAACATTATGGTCTTTCAACTAACTCAAAAACTTGTTTTCCCCAACCCTTACTATGGCGAGCCGGACGGACTATTGGCTGTGGGTGGTGACCTCTCTGTAGACCGCCTCATCCTTGCCTATTCCAATGGCATATTTCCTTGGTATGCTTTCCGTGAGAAACAGATACAATGGTGGTGTCCCCTGAAACGATTTGTGATTTTCCCTAACGAGATTCACATTTCCCACTCCATGCGTACCCTTATGAACAAAGGACGATACGGAGTTAGTTTTAACCAGGCATTTCATGAAGTGATTCAAACTTGCGGTAATCTGCGGATGGAAGAAGCGGGAGCATGGTTGGGAGAGGATATCATGAAAGCCTACACCCGCCTGCATGAACAAGGTTTTGCAGCCAGTGTGGAAGTATGGGAAGAATCTTGCCTGGTCGGCGGGCTCTATGGAGTCACTTTGGGAAAGTGTTTTTTTGGTGAAAGTATGTTTTCTTTGGTTCCTAATGCGTCGAAACTGGCGCTTATCTATCTGGCACAAACATTTCAAGAATTGGGAGGGACCTTGATAGATTGTCAATTTGAGACACCACACTTAAAGTCAATGGGTGGAAGGTATATAGACTATGAGGAGTATATGAGGTATGTGCAGGAACCTTTCGAGTCTCTGTAAATGTCTCTTTTTTACCAATTTTGATTATCAAATCATCAGTCTGAAATAAAATATAGGATATAGAGCTAAGATTATCAAATATATTTGCTAACTTTGTTTTCGACATTACAAACAGAACTATTTACCAAGCCTCAGAAACAATATGAAAAAGAGATTCTACTGTTTGCTACTTACCTTCTTTGCTTTGTCTTGCTCCAAAGAAGAGGCCGATATGGATGGTGACAAAAATAAAGAAACAGAAAATAAAGACATAAAAATTATATTAGAAGCAGAAAAAAGTTCTCAAAACATATTTGCTCCTATTGTGTTCTACCAATCTTTTGATTTTGGTAAAGATGCACCTTGTTTAAGCGAAGTATATGATTCCATAGTGTGGAAATCATCTCATTCCCCAAATAGTTTTAAAGTATTCAGTCATTCAAATTACGCCAGATATGTGGAAACAACATTCTTCAAATGGGCACATGTTTATTACTCACCCGGCACATACAAGACTTATCTGCTAGGTTACAAAAACAATGAAATAATCTATAGTAGTGATACAATATCCATTGATATCACAAATAAAAAAGATTTCCTAGCTTTCAATTGGAAAGACGTAACCGACTCCAGTTTTATCACAGGCTATGCAAATAATCTAGACGAATATCATCTGAGTACACAGACTCATATCCATCAAGGTATTCCATCTGTTGTGCTGTATGCTAGAAGTGAGAAATATGAAAAAGGGGGATCTATAAAAAGTAAACAGATACTGTATGACTACATAAATTCATTTTTCTCATTACCTAATTATACCGCAACCTCAGACGAATCTTTGAGAAAAGAATTCAGCACTATATTTTCATTTCAAGAAGAGAATGCCATTCCACTAAACATTTGGCTTACCCCCAAAGCTAAAATTGTACTCCTCAGAAAAGATTTCAAGGGACTAGAGAGCGAATACAAAATTTATGCCGAACCAGGAGATTTGATTTAACCTGCAAAACACAATTGTTTAACTAATGAAACATCAACTCTGTATATAGCTACATTCAACAAATAGCACTACCTCCCCAAGCTATTCAGCTATTCTGACGGATCTAAAACAAGATTCGTTACAGAGTTTTATACCCCTATTATCAATTCATACAGATTATGCACCATCCCCAAACCGATAAGTGCATAAGCATGGTGTATACATTAAGTTAAACAATGAATTATACATATAGACAAATATGGCTCATCAACTTTCCCATAATGATGAGCGTTTTAATGGAGCAATTAATCAATATTACCGATGCCGTCTTTCTGGGCCATGTCGGTGAAGTGGAACTTGGCGCATCTGCCTTAGCAGGAATATATTATCTGGTAACTTATATGCTAGGCTTCGGTTTCAGCATAGGGCTGCAAGTCATGATTGCCTGCAGGAATGGAGAACAGAACTATGCCGAGACAGGACGTACCTTCTTTCAAGGACTCTTTTTCCTTTCCGGACTAGCGCTCTCTTTATATTTGTTGATACAGGGCCTTTCTCCCTTCCTTTTGAAACAATTAATTACCTCACCGGAAATCTATCAGGCTATAACGGACTATCTGGACTGGCGCAGTTTCGGACTTTTATTTTCATTTCCCTTTCTGGCACTCCGGGCTTTTTTTGTGGGAATAACAAAGACCAGGACCTTATCTTGGTCTGCAATAGCAGCCGTACTTATCAACATCCCTTTCAATTATCTATTGATATTTACCTTAAAGTTTGGGATAGCAGGATCGGCAATAGCCTCAACGCTGGCAGAAATGGTATCTTTAATCATTCTCCTTGTCTATATGTGGAGAAAGATTGATAAAAACAAATATGGACTACAACCGGTAGTTGATGGAAAACTATTGAAAAGACTGTTTTACCTGTCCGTATGGAGCATGCTGCATTCTTTTATCAGCATGGCGCCATGGTTCCTGTTCTTCGTCGCCATCGAACATTTAGGAAAGATGGAACTGGCCGTATCCAACATTACCCGCAGCGTTTCCACCCTCTTTTTTGTGATTGTCAGTTCTTTAGGAACCACCAATAGTTCCTTGGTAAGCAATCTTGTAGGAGCTGGACAACGAAAAGGTGTTTTTCCTATCTGCCACAAAATCATCAAAATGGGATATGCCATCGGTCTTCCACTGGTAGGAATCGCATTGCTTTGTAATTATTGGATTATCAGATTTTACACCAACAATGAAACACTGGTGCAACACACTGTCCCCCCTTTCATCGTTATGCTGTTTAATTATGTATTCGCAGTGCCCGGATATGTTTACATCAGTGCTGTCACTGGAACCGGAAAGACAAAAATTGCCTTTATCTTTCAAATGGTTACCATTATGGTATATCTTCTTTATCTTTACTGGCTGAGCCACTGTATATATGCACCTCTAGCGGTATATATGACAACAGAATATCTGTTTGTCATCATGTTAGGAATACAATCTGTCATTTACTTGAAAAGGAAGCATTACTAAGTTCCTTGCCACACCCTTTCTCCCGATTCATTCCGGCAATAAATAGTTATTTATAACTATCTTCAGTTTGAAAGCTTTTCTCTACTTTTGCAAACTCACCATAAAAGATAGCGTATGAATATTTTCGACATTGCCAAACAGAATCAGGAGAAAGCCTGGCAAGTTATCAAAAACACGAACATCATCCAGATATGGGAAGATGCCGGTGCAAAAATTAATCTGGTAGGTTCACTCAGAACAGGGTTACTGATGAAACATAGGGACATTGATTTCCATATTTATTCATCACCCTTGAACCTAGCGGACAGTTTTCTGGCAATGGCCAGACTAGCAGAGAATCCGTCTATCAAAAGAATAGAATGTGCCAATCTACTGCATACCTCTGAAGCCTGTATTGAATGGCATGCATGGTATCAGAATGAAGAAAACGAACTTTGGCAGATGGATATGATTCACATCCGGGAAGGTTCACGTTATGACGGTTATTTTGAAAAGGTAGCCCAACGCATTTCGGAAATTATGACCGATGAAATACGGGAAACTATTCTAAGGTTAAAATATGAGACACCGGAAACCGAGAAGATTATCGGAGTGGAATATTATCAGGCAGTCCTCCGAGATGGGGTACGGGATTATAGCGGATTTAAGGAATGGAGAAAGCAGCATCCTATTACGGGAGTAGTGGAATGGATGCCTTAACCCGATGAAATCGGGCAATCAGCTTAACAGCCCCGACTCCTGTCCCAGGCGTATCGCCTCCAAAGAGTTGTGTACTCCCAGCTTACGCAACAGATTTTGCCGGTGAATATGGACGGTATGAATACTGATACATAATTTATCGGCAATTTCTTTGCTTAAGAATCCTCGTTGGATGAGGCGTAATATCTCCATTTCACGTCCGGTAAGACTGACAACCGGATTCATTATCACCACACCGGGTGAAAACATTTCTCCATTTCTCAGATTCAGAACAGTACATTCCACCTGTTCTGATTCTTTCTGACCGGGGGCCATACTCATATTCCCTATAATGAGCCATGCTTTTCCGTCATGGCTCTGTTCCAAAACTTGATGCCTGCTTGTTACACGCACATAGTTACCACGAGCATTGAGTATACGAAAACTATATACATTACAATAGTCATTCCGATGTTCCAAAGGCTGGTTATAAATGAACTTCCCCAGCCTGACTTGCAAGTCTTCCAATAGGGAACGATCATGCGGATGAATACGCGACTCCAGATAATCACCCTGTTTTTCCAATGTTTCTATCTTGTGCCTGTCATACCCCAACCAATCGACAAAACCCGTAGAAGCATACGCATAACATCCTTTATATACATCCACCACGAAAGAACAGCCGCCATTGATTCTAGATAACTTCCGGAGCATGGATTTATCCCGTTCCCATACTGCATAATCTATGTTTTTGCAAGACAAATGTTGCTTTGCCCACAATTCCTCACGGGTGACATCTGTTACACTCATATTCTTACTCTTTATCAAAGTAGTACTTCAAGAGGATAGATCTTCTCAGCTTACTCACTTACTTTTGTCAAAGTAAAACAGTCAATATCCGGAGCCCAGCAAAATGAACTTCCCATACGTACCTTATTATACCCTGCTTTCAAATGCACCGGAACAGTAATCGAAGCTATTTTTTGAGTTTCATCCGCCGACAGCGAATCAAGAAGAATCCTTTTTTCATTATTCACACAGACTTCCAGCTTACGGTCTGCTTTAGGCACATAGCGGATAGTCATTTCGTATTTACCGCCTTGCTCACTGTACACCTCTTTCCATTCTGCAAAATTCTCTTTTCGCCCTCCCAGATAGCTTACCTTCATGCCTCCGGATGCTTCATGTAACGGAACATATACGATGCTTTTCGGAGTCTTTCCCAAATCATTGAAACAAGGCAGATAAGCCCATTCCGCTTCATAAACAGTCGGTTCCAACCTCTTTTCGGACTCCATACGTAAAATCAGCACACTATGGGGAGGCAATTCCCGATTCAGAACACCCCCTTTTATCTCCGGTAAATCCTGCTGTTTCATCAGGTCTCGTACCTTAACTTTTCCTCCTAATTCCAAAATATTCATCGGAACTGTAAAGTTACAAATCGTGTCCGAAGGATTGTATAAAGCAACCGCACGTACATTACCACGCTTCCGTTCTATATCTTTCACCAACACATACCCTTCATTTTCATGCTGAACTACGTATGCCTGTAATCCTAAAGGGTCTTGGTTCAAAGCTATCAATTCTTTATTTTTCAACAGTTTTAATGACGCCTCCGGAATGGTTGTCAGATCACATCCTATCAACAAAGGTGAACTCATGATGCACCACATTCCAAAATGCACCTCTTCCTCTTCAGGCTTTAGCCCCCGGCCTATTTCCAACATATCCATATCATTATAATGACCTTCTCCCGCATAGGCAGACAGATAAAGATTTTTATTGATAATATACTTTACTGATCCCCACTCCGGACGGATATCCGCACTGATTCGCCATGAACGAGCAATGTTTCTAGCCCAAGTACCCGGGAAAGCCCATCGACAGATATTAATAGAAACATGTCCGCAACCCAGATTATCTATAGCCTGACGAATCTCTGTATATCGCTTTTCCTCTTCCAAATTCAATTCCTGACCGGCTCCGCAATAATCAATTTTGATAAAATCAAATCCCCACTCTTTAAAATACAACGTGGCATCCTGAAATTCATGTCCATACAAACCGGAACCTATTCCGTTCATATCTTTATCCCAGATAGAACCACAAGTATTGCTTCCCGCATCCGAATAAATGCCGGCTTTTAATCCTAAAGAATGAATATGATCAGCCACCCCCTTCAATCCGTTCGGAAAACGTTCGGGATGTGTTTGCATCACTCCTCTTTCATCCCGCCATCCAAAAAAACCGTCATCTACATTCACATAGGAATAGCCCACTTCTTTCAACCCTTTCTGCACCATAGCATCCGCTTGTCTTATTATTAAGGTGTCATTGATATGAACCCGATAGGTATTCCATGAGCTCCACCCCATAATAGGAGATTCAAAAACTGTCGTATTTTGGGCGAATATGCCGGAACATAGACCAAAAGCTAAAGTCAAAAACAAATTTCTCATATTCATTAATTCTCATTTTTTACTTAAAGAAATCATCAAGAAGGTATATCTTATGATCCTAATGGTTAACAGGAAAATAAAATCAGTTTTATCATGTAGAGAGCAAAGATAACGAAAAACTCTTACCCCACCATATACTATCCCGGAATTTTTCGGCAGGCAGGATAGCGGCCATCATAATCCGGGAATTAGTTGAACTTTAAATATAAGCCAAACTGACAAATATCTAAAAATACTGATAGGAAAGATATAAAAGAAAGCAGGTAATTACATATGTAATTACCTGCCTAATGCGCTTTTAAGTAAAGTTATGTACTTTCTTTGGTGGTGCCACCAGGAATCGAACCTTTTGCTTCGGTTTATTCTAACTCCTTGAGTGACTGCACATTATTACTTTATCTTTTATGAAAGCCATTGAATTAGCATCACACTAAATTCATCGCTTTTCTTGACTAATCTTGTAATCTTTATCTCTTTGACGTTGCAAAGATAAATAAAAGGTTCGATTTCTGCAAACTAATGCATATTTTTTTGCCTGTTTTTTGTCAACGATGCTGTTTATATCTATAGTCTCTGCCTACAGTGTCATTGAAACAGTAATTTGTATCTGATGTAAATAAAGACGTTGTGTTTCCGTATATGCTTTATTAATAATCAAGTGCTTATTAGATTTTTTCTTTATTTCCTATACTTCTTGCATTATTTGTACTCCTATTCTATTACTGATAGCCGTTTCTACGGCATCGTAAATTTCAGTTTTCGTTGTCTCTATTGATACGATAAGTGAATATTTGATAACATTATCAACATTAGCTAATTTCCTTTCTTTCCACCATCCTTGGCCTGGATAAACAATTATCTGCCCACAAGAAGCCAATTCAGCGGCCGTACATTCAATCCAGTCAGATTGTACAGTACCTTGTTCTCTACGTTGTTGTTTGATGGTCCATCTGTTAGTATCATTGTCAGTTTTCTTTTCTCCTTCACTTTTATTTCTTCTGCAAAGAAACTCTTCCATACTCTCGCTTGCACTTTTCAAGTCGAAATGCAGCGTAGCAGATGGATAACGATACTTGTTGCTTCTTCCTGCATATCCAGGAGACGGCTTTACATAATAAGATAGTGTGATTCTTATTTTTACATTCTCTTCTCCCATTTGTTCCAGCACCTCTGTTGGCCAAGGCAAATCATAAAAGTGCAATTGATTATAGGTGTTTGAACCATCTTTTTCCCAATAGGGTATTAACTCATTTTCAAATATAAACGTTGCATATTTTTCATTACTGAATAAGGCCGTCTCTTCATCAGGAACGCCATAGCCGCATAAAGGTATAATATCCTTGATATTACCGATACGTATCATTTCCGGTGTCCATTTGGCAGAATGTACCATCATGCCACGAACAGACAACATGGAAAGAGCTGGTGTTGCTGTTTTTATTTTTGCCGCAAGACGTGTCGCTAATGCTGTAGCCGCACTTGTAGCATGGAACTGTTCCAATGATTCCGCCAAATCTTGGCAGGTAGTAATCAAACTTAAATCAGGATGTGTCGTTGTTTGAAAAACAGGATGATAGGCTATATTACCTCCTTCCATGACTATTTCAGGCTTATTGCAACCATTTCTCCAACTCCACGAACTTCTTGACATGGGTGACAGATTCCCTGGAGCTGCCAGTGCCTTGTAGCTTTCATCTGTTACTATCGTTTTCTCCGTATATGCTCCGACTGTTAATGCGTTCCATGCTTGAGCCGGACTTTGTACAGCATTGGCTTTGCAGGACTCCAGATAATTTGTGGCATCTACTTCAGGGGGCTCAATGTTGCCCGCTGAAACGAGCACCAAGCGGTCACACTTGCCATTATGGTATATGCTTTCATCCAATGACGCAGAACTTGACGTTGACTTTCCGTCATACGATGTACCATCAGTTACAGCCATACATTGTATAGACGCCCCCATAGCCTGAGCCTGATAGATAGCATCTTCAATTACCGCTCCATAGAAATCCGGATCTGTTGTATGACCGTTCTCTACAATCTTCACGGAAGCCAAGTCCTGTTCTATGATTATCGGACCTCCATGTCGATAAGTTATATCTGTCAAATCTCCATAAAGCATAAGTCCGGCCATACCTGTACCATGGTCACTGTGGTCTGTTGTATCCGGCACGCTGATAGCACTTTTCATTCTGTCATTAGGAAGAGCAGGTGCCAGCAGTTTATGGGCATTGTTGACGCCTGAGTCCAATAAGCCTATTCTTGTACTGTCTTTATCAAGCGCAAATTGGATTTCTCCTTCAATCAGTTCACTCCACTCACGACTCTCGCTCCGATTTTTTATAAGTATCGATGGCTGATGATAGGGACGCACTCCTTCTATATAACCGATAGATAGCGGTAATTCACATAACTGTTGTTTGGTTGCTTTTATCATCCAAACATCTACTCCATCAAAATCCAAATGATTTTTACCTGCTTTTAAGATAGCAAGTTTATCCAAGACATCTGATAATTTTACTGTGTCATATTCCTTTGTTTTAGTTATCCACAACTCAAATAAAAAGGCCTTATTATCAGGTAGTTTGTCGAAATCTTCTGTAGATGTATAGAGCGCATGTATATCTGCCGGCTTAATGGCGTTGATAGGTTCAATCAAGCCTGTATTTTTAGGTTTGCCTGTTTTCGTATTATACTTTTCATCGGCATACTCGTCTGCCTTCTTGCTCAGCCAATCTTTTTTCTCATTTTTGATATATACGGTTACATCAACATTTCCGTCACTTTTATCTTCAGAGATTTTCAGAATGGATGCTCCACTACTTTGGGCTAACTTTTGGGGAACCAATTTGGGAGACATGTCAAGGTTTATATACACACCATCCGCAGACGGTAAACCACACTTTTCCCTTTCAGAAAGAGCCGTGATGGCATATTCAACGACTGCATTATAGCTTTCCTTGATAAATGCAGCATGTTCTTGTCTGTTCCTTTCAGGAATAACAGGTGGTGGTACAACCTTTGCTCTTGGCGTGAAAGAACGGGGTTCTGCTATTTGGTTACCTAAGAAAAAATGTTCCTTTTGCATATTATCTCCTTATTCAACTTATTTCACGACAAAGTTGATTCCGTTTGTCAACGACCATCTTTACCAATTCTATATTCATTGGCACATCATTTAACAAAGATTCTTTGAATATATCAGAACATACCATTTTTATCTCTGCATGGCTCATACCTTCAAACAGAGGTGCTGCCATGGAATAATCAAGTTCTTTAGCCGCATATAGATATTCACGCAACAGATGAATACGTTGTCCGGAGTCTGGCAAGCGATATTCAATAACGTCATCAAAACGTCGAAACATCGCTTTGTCTATCGAATCAATGGCATTTGTCGCTGCAATAATGAAACTGTCTGATGAGTCACGTTCCAACAATTGAAGAAATGTGTTGAGTATTCGGCGCTGTTCACCTACTTCATTTTCCATTCCACGCTGGGCACCGATAGCATCGAATTCATCAAAAAGATAGACTGCGGGAACCTCATCTATAAAATCAAAGATACGGCTAAGTTTCTGTCCTGTCTCACCCATGAATTTTGTAACGACTTTCTCTGTCCTCACAATAAATAAAGGAAGATTCAACTCTTTAGCCAATACTCCCGCTGTCATAGTCTTGCCTGTCCCAGGTACGCCATAGAGCAATAATTTGCGGCGGTTGGCAAGTCCATATTTCCTAAGTTCTTCTCTCTTTGTAAATTCTTTGATGACTCTTTCTATCTTTTCTTTCAATGCTTTGTCCGTCACCATATTTTTCAGGCAATCGTATGTCTCGACTTGAAGCAATAAGTCATCCACATCTTTATTACGTGGAATAAGCTTTAAAGCACTAAAAGATGTTTTTCTTTGACTTAAAAGCTCCTGGATGGTTCTTGCTAATACTGCATGACCATTCTTTGCCTCTACAGCAGAAATCTGGAGAGCAACTTTTCTAAATTGCGCATCATCGTTATTCAGATGATTACGTATCAAAGACAATATTTGGTCCGCATTTGCCATCTATAAATCAATAATTATTGATTTGCAAAATTACTATTTTTTCGTCTAATTCCCTAATATATTATCAAATATCACCAATGTCACCAAACTTTTTGAGGAATGTTTATAGATTGTATAACAGATTTATGATTTAAGGAGTGTATGTAAAACACACAAATAGTAATGGAGATGATAAATCATATGGTAACATGTTTTTATATTAGGTTGCTTGTCGTCTGATGACTTTTGATGCCATCTGATGACACTGTTTTGTCTGTTTCGGGTATAAAGCGGTTCTTTGTCCTATGTGTTAATCGTGAATTAATTCATGAAAAAGATATGTCATGAACATACAGGAAGCAAAGAACATCAGGCTTGTTGATTTTTTAGCCGGATTCGGACATGAACCGGTAATACAGCGTGGGAACAGCGTATGGTACAAATCGCCCTTCAGGACGGAAAAGGAGGCCTCTTTCAAGGTAGACCTCCATAAGGAACTATGGTATGACTTCGGTCTGGGGAAGGGAGGGAATATTATAACATTAGCCAAGGAGATTTATCGGACACAGGATGTAAGCCGTGTGTTACGGTGTATTGAGGATAAAAGGAAGGTTTTGAAGTCGGTTACTGTCTCCTGCCCTTTTGAAAAAGCGTATCCCGCCTTTCAGGACTTGAAAATCACTCCTCTTGCCAACCGGATACTGCTTGCCTATCTGGAGGAACGGTGCATTGATACGGAAACGGCCCGAAAAGTATGCAAGGAGGCTCATTTTAATCGGAACGGGAAAAATTATTTTGCCATCGCTTTCCCTAATATTTCCGGAGGGTACGAAATCAGGAACAGGTATTTCAAGGCTTGTATCGCTCCCAAGGACATCACCTGTATCATCAGCTCACCGGAGAGCGGGATTTGCTATATTTTTGAGGGGTTTATGGATTTTCTGTCTTTCAGGCCGGCTTATCCATCCTTGGAAGAGGGGGATTATATAGTGTTGAATTCTGTCAGTAACTTACAGAAGGCTTTTTCTTTCCTTGCACGATATGACGGCATCTGTTGCTGTCTGGACAATGATACCGCCGGAAAAAATGCGGTGCAGGCATTAAAGGAGAAATACGGAATCCGTATATGTGATCTCTCGCATGAATATTCCGGATATAAGGACCTGAATGAATATCTGTGCGGGAAAAACAATCAGCTCCATATATAATAATAGAAGAATTGAAAAGACTGTCAGATGATATCCCCTTGTTTCCTTCCTGCCGCATGTGGCAGGAAGCAGGGTGATTTTTAATGTGGCGATCCTGTGTTAATAGTAGAATGTGGTCAGATGTGTTTTATGGTCTTTTACGATCTTTACTTCCTGCATCTGTCCGTATATCTCACGCACGGATACCGGACAGTCCATCTTTTCCCATTCTTCCGGGGAAATCCTCATGTCGGAGTGCCTGAAACATAGTATGACCATTTCCAGGGAATCCTCTTCTGCGAATATGAAACCTTCATGGTCATCGATAAATTGCTTGAGTCCATCCTCATCCTTGCAGGATATTTCTCCGGTGTACATATCCCCGACCGGCCGGGTGTTTTTGCGGATATGGATTTTGAACCATTCCCGGCTTTCCGGCTGTTCAGGTGCGCCACATTCCCACAGGGCTATTTTCGCATCGTAGTAAACCTCCCCGTTCTCACATGCCCCGTAATGCCCCCAATGCTTGAAACGGCCGGTGGTCCATGCCTTGAACCTTACATCGCCAGCCTTTACCAACACACACTCACCGCCATGCATATCGCATTTGACACCCTTCTTATCCCGGGACACGAACGGGACACGGGAGAAATTCCGGAGCACAATGTTATCTCCATACACGGCATCTACGAAGAACGGCCGGGAGCGTTCACCGTATCCGGAAATAAAGAACAGGCTGTCACCTGTACGGGGATACCGGTCGGAACGTGTCTTTTCGATGTGTTCCACCATTGCGTTCACTTTCTCTATGTCTTCCCGGACAAGCCCGTGTATCCGGTCATACCAGTAGTTCAGGCGGATGAATGTTTCCTTGCAATACTTGTTTTTTGTTTGAATCATGATCTTTTTTATTTTGTGGTTAAACATGCCCGGCTTTGGTAAAGCCGGTATTTCTTTTCTTATATGCATCCGTTTGTCTTTTGCCCTGATTGTGCAAGGCTTGGCGAAAAAATACCGCAGCGAAGCGAGGATGATTTTTTCAGCCAATCGGTCCGAAGGACCGCCTTGCTCGATCAGGGGCAAAAGGCTACCTTTGCAGGTAAGAAACAGAAATGCGGAACACTGCTTGATTCCAATGTGGAAAACCTTTACCCCGCCAACCTGATATATCCACCCAATAAAATCCGCCAGGGAAAATCTGTTTTTAAAAGATTCCTAGGCCCATTTATCTTACATTGGACCGTATAAGGAAGCACTTGAAGTCCGGATATTTCCCAAACGGACATTACCGGTCATCAAACGCCTCCACCCTGTTTCTTTCCAGCAAAGCAAGGATGTCCTTCTCCTTATATAGTAATTTGCCTCCTATCTTGTAGTAAGGCAGTTTGCCGTTTATCCTGTACTCTGCCAGCGTCCTGCGTGTCAGTTTCAACTGTTCGGCAAGCTCACGGTCCGTAATGTAACGTTCTCCGTTCAGAACCGGACGTAATTTCTCCTCCTGCTTGTCCAGCATTTCGGACAGGCTGTCTATGTTCCGGAAAAAACGAATGATTTCCGGGGTTTCTTTGGTCAACAGGGCTTGAATCATAGCACTTCTAAAGGGTTATACGGTGAATATTGTTTTCCATAAAACGGATAATATCCTGACGCTTGTAATACACCTTACGGTCTATATAACTGTAAGGGATGGCCCTGCTTCTGCGAAGCTGTAACATCTTTCCGGGAGAGACATCCATGAGCATGCAAGCCTCCTGGTTGTCAATCCAGTCGTCCATACCGGATATGCCATTTCCACATGTTTCACACATTTTTCTTGCAACGGCTTCCAGAGCCTCATTCATTTCCATGAATGTTTTAGCCTCGATACATACAAACTCCATAAACTGTACTTTTTTTGTCGGATACGAAAATATGGAAGGGGATACTCACCTCCAAAAGGATGTCGTCAAATGACATCAGATGTCATTAAACGTCATATGTAACAGAGGGCTGCAGAATCAAACTTCAGGAAAATGCTCCGAAATAAATATTATCATCAATTATATATGTTGAATTCCTTGTGTGGAAGCGTCATCAATTTACCCGGTTTTAAGAACATAGGCGGGATATTACCTGTAAATTGTAAAGTTTACATTCGGACTTTACAGTTTTACACTTCAAAATTTTACACTTACCATTCACCGATAAAAATCATAAAATGTTATTTGTTTGATTCTTAACATAATACAATCTATAATTAAGTTAAGATCGGCATTCCGGCATAGATTTTTCACTAAAGATGGCATATACTCTCGAAAGTGCGCACAAGAAAGGGTATTTCAGTAATAACCTTTAAAAGACAGGAGAGATACGCCATGATGTATATAGACAATGAAGTGCTTGAGAAAATGATAATGACCATAGTGGAAGGTTTTGACCGCATAGAGAAGAAACTGGACAGGATGGGGCGTGTGAAGGATTTCATGAACGGGGACGAGCTTTTGGACAACTATGACATAGCCAGGCTGCTCAACGTGTCGTTGCGGACAGTCGCCCGCTACCGGGAAAAAGGGCTGATCCGCTATTACCAGACGGACGATAACGGAAAGAACTTCTACAGAAGCTCGGAAATACAAGAATTCTTGCTGAAACGTGGAAAGAAAAAATGAGCGTGGGAGTATCAATATGCGGAAGTTATGCTAACTTTGTTTCATAAACAGTTGTTATGAAGACAAATACCAATTCTAGATATGCCGTCGCAGTCCTTATTGACGGGGATAACGCCTCCTTTGAGAAGATGGAGGATATAATGGGCTTTGTTTCCCGTTATGGGGATGCCGTCGTGAGACGAGTTTATGGAGACTGGACGAGGAAAGCGCTTTCCGCGTGGAAGGGAACTGCCCGGGAGCATGGATTCAGGCTCGTACAGGCTTCCTCCCATGTTCCCGGAAAGAACACGACCGATATTGCACTGGTCATAGACGCGATGGACATTCTTCGTGACGGTCGGGTGGACTGTTTCTGTCTGGTAGCCAGTGACGGTGACTACAGCCTGCTTGCCCAACGGATACGGGAAGCCGGATTGAAGGTGCTGGGATATGGGGAGGATAAGACTCCCGTATCACTGGTACGGTCCTGTTCTGTGTTCCTGTATGCCGACCGGAAGGAAAACAAGTTTTCGGACAATACTCCCGAATTTTTTATCCAAAGGGACATGGAGTATTTCGACAAGGCTTTCCGGCAGGCGGCTGACGGCAAAGAGGAGGTTTCCCTTTCACTGATCGGCGGCGCATTAAAAAAAATGATGCCCAAATTCAAGGTCAGGAGATATGGATGCAAGACATTGGGCAAGCTCTATGAAAGGCTGGATCGGTACGAGCTGGTCATGACGGACAAGGGAGTGGCAAGTGCCGTGAGGCTGAAAGGCTGAACCGCACGGCGGGAACAATTAGGAACCGTCAGTTTTCTTTTATGCATCCTTGCCATGCATAAAAGAAAACTGACGGTTGTTGTCTATACCGGAATGGGATTTATCCGTAGCGTATCGAGATTGAGATAGGCTCCCCGGTAGAATGTCCTTCCTTCCCTGAGCATACGCCACAGGATGTCGCAGCCGGTTTGTGCCAGTATGGAATTGATGAAAAGATCCTGCTTCTGCAAGGCTTCCGCCAGCGAGCAGCTCGGCCCCGAATCCTTTTCCTTGATGGTGGAGTAGCGTACCTCTTCGGTAATGACATTCATGCGGGGAATGGGCAGGTATTCGTTGGAGACGGGCTGGAGAATCTTACCACGGATGTTCCCTATCAGAACCTGTCCGGTGGTCCGGGCATTGCCGAAGTCCATCCAGTATATGGGTGACCGCTCGTTGTTGGAAGTGTGTTCCCGGTGTTTCTTCAGGAACCGCCAGAGGTTCATCCGGGAACGGATGTTGTCGGTACAGGTGACGATGATGTTCGCCAGGGCGGGCTCTTCCCGGTCTGCGGAGGCTTTCAGCGGATAACGCTGCCCCTTTGCCTCCCACGAGAAGCCGAAAAAACGGTTGATGCGGGTCGCGAGTGCCGCAGCCTTGTTCAATCCGAGTTCCGATCCGCTGAACAGCTGGCGTCCGATGTTCGCTTCCGTGACGGTATCGGGGTCGAAGACCGTCACGTGCAGTCCCGGATGTCCTAGCGCCTGTAATGCCACGCTCATCCGCGCCAGGCCGATGGCCACCTGTGAGCCTGTTCCGCCCGCACCGATTACGAAGACGGTCACGGGATGGTAGGGATTGAGCAGGTACCTGTCTGTATAATGAATCTTTTTCATGCCAGTAAGTCTTTAAGTTGTTTGTTCATGGGTTTCAGTTCGTTCTCGTCAAACGGATTGGCGCGTGCCTTTTCCGTTACCGAGACCAGGTTGCTTCCGGTCGGGTTCCTGCTTCCTCCCAGATGGGAGAACTCGCTGAACCAGAAACGTTTTTCCCAATACTCGAGGAGTTTTGAGAAAGTCATGTCTTCCGGGGGAGTCAACGTGGCATTTCCCAGACAGACACTGCTGCCCGTGACATTGAAGAAAGGGGCGAGGAAAAGCGGGCTGTTTTCCACCGGTTTTTCCCCCTTGTAGGAGAAAATGTCCAGCCTGTCACCGGAAACCTTGTAGATCACGCCGGGCACATGGAATATCCCGTCAGGAATATTCAGGCTTCCGGCAAAGAACATCCGCCGTTTTCCCGGAGGATTGTACCAGATGTACCTCTCGTGCCCCTTACGGGTATCACACCACAGCATGTTGGCGGGGATTTTCCCGTGCGGCACGTTCCGCCTGTCATCCGTATAGGATTCCACCAGGGCGTTCATGAACTCATAGGTGACGGGAACGGCAGCCTCCATCCTGCCCCTGTCATTGATAGGATGCAGTTCGAGGTAATGCATTCCGTTCCCATAGCGGTTCTCACGGTATTCATACGCGATCAGTGCCGCCTTGGGCACCATCACCTGTTGCAGTTTGTTGGTCAGTTCATTCATATCGTTCATTTTAGAAGTTGTCAGCTATATGTTTTGTAAAACGTGCCAGCCATTTTGAAAGCCTTTCCGGGTAGTCGCCCATTTGGAAGAGACAGTCCGTTTCCGGTGTCAGAAACCTGTATGTGACCGGGGTAAGGGCATAAGTCTCCTGGTAGTCCGAGTTCATGAACCCTTTCATGCATTCAGCCAGCGTGTCATCGGTAGAGTAGACCAGCATGACCTGGCTTTCCATTCCCACCGGGTAAAAATCACGCTCCTCCTCATACGCCCAATCGTACAGGTAGTCTGTGAGGTCCGGGCTTTCCGGGGTGATCAGTGCCATGCCCTCCCTTATCAATTCCAGCAGTTTTTGCTCCTTCCCCTTTTGGGTCCGGTAATTCCGTACAGCCTCTTCCAGAGAGTTGCAGAACGGTTTCCCCGACATCCGTTTGAGCGCTTTCGCCCGTTTTCCTGACTGGTAGGAATCCGCCAGCCGCCTGTTCGCCCTGATTTCTTTCGGGGAGGCATCGGAATCCCGGTTTTCCCAGTCTTCCAGTTCCTCTATGGCGAAGTCATAGCAAAACGCCTCGGTGACATTGCAGACTCCGTGATGCCGGACGAATTGCCGGATGAACTCCCTGACAATGTTCCTCAATGGTACGGGAAGCCGTTCCGTAAAGTCGATGGGAATCCAGAACAGCTCGGGTTCCGGCCAGTCGTGATGGCGGAACAGACAGAAATGGAGCCTTCCTTCTTTCTCTTCCAGATTGACACATTCCGGCACGCTCTCGTCCATCGCCTTGTACAGTTCGGTGATTTTCAGACGGGGGCTGCCCCCTTTCCTGTATCGGAAAGGGAGCTTTATACCCATAAGTCCGGCATAGTTCGATGCCGATTGGTAGAGATAGTCAAAATTCTCCGGTGTCGTGAGATTGACCGGGGAACCGTCATATCCGTCCTTATGCCAGAAATCCGGTGCGAGGGGAGGAATTTTATCTGTCAGAAAATCATGACGCTTCCCTGTGGCGGCAGTATCCTCCTTTTTTGTCCCGATGTTCCTCTTCGGATGTCTGACGGGCTGGCCAAACGGATAATGAGTCCTGCCAGATTCTCCTTGGCTGATTCTGAGAGCTGTCTGCATGGTTTGTCCTCCTTTTTCTTTCTCTTGTCCATACGCTTATCCTTTCACTCCGATGGTTGTCTTGAAGCGGTAGACCGCCTTGTCCTCTTCCCATTCCGGTCCGTGGACGGTCGCCGTTGTCAGTTCGGGATAGGTCATGGAGTAGAAGTCCATCACCTCGTTTACGGACAGGCTACTGTCCGGGTCGCTCAATACCAGTTCTTTAGAGTCCTTCCTGAATTTGAAAATTCTCTGCAATCCTTTGATTTCAAGTGCCATAATTTCTCTTCTTTTATAAGGTTTAACAATATACCATGTCCATTTGTGCCATGTCCGTCATGCGGCATTCCTTCGGGAAGTCCGGATATTCCGCGTACGGGTCTTCCCTGAGCAGTTCCCGGTCATCCTCGCAGTCCTTGTCGAAGTTGTACATTGCAGCCTCTTGCGGTTGCCGGAGGTATTCACGCTCCTCATGAGTTCTTGCGGCCTCCTGTACCGGTGCATACCGTGGCTGTGGCGGAGCCGGTTGCATCCATTGCTTTCCGTCCATCCGTGTCTGTGGCATCTGTACCGGTTGATGGAATTGGATTCCTTGCGGTTGTGGAACTGCCTGTTGCGGGACCGGTTGCGCTTGTGGTGCGGCCGCAGTATATTGTACGGGTTGTGTTTGCGGCTGTCCGGCAAATGGTATTTGCTGTCCTGAACGTGCAGCCGGCCGGGGCGGTTGCTGTTGTGAAATGGGTTGCGGAATCGGAGCCGGCTGCTCGGGCAAAAACATCGGGATTTGCTCTCCGCTTCGGTATTGCGATGCCGGGGCTGCCGCCGGTTGCGATGCCGTCTGTTGTGGAGCCGGCTGCGGCTTGGACATTGGCGGTTGTTCCATGCCGAACAGGCTTCCCTCCGATGCCTTTTTCTGTACCTCCGCCATCTTCACGTCAATTTCCTTCTGTTTGTCCGGAAGTGCCAGTATCTTTGCCTGCTTGAGCCATGTCAACGCTTCGGAATAGCGTTTGCCGGTCATGGCATCCTCCGCCTTCTTAAGCAGTTTTTCCATCTTTTCCCGTTTCTCGCGGACCTCTTTGGACTCTTTCTCCGCCGCTGACCTGGCGGCTTTGCTTTGTGAGGCTGCCTGTTCCGCCTGCTTCTCGAACGCTTCCAGGTTGGTAAGGATGCCCTGCGCTTTCTGTACAGGTGTGCCGACGGCCTGCAGGAAGCCCGCATCCAGCTCTTCCGGCGTGCCGTTCAGGATGAGCGGGATAATGCGTTCCCCGTCCTTTACCCCCGACCGTCTGGGAACAACGGCCACCGTCAGGTTGTTGTTTACTCGTCTGATGTTGATACTCAGGTCTGTGCCTGCCGTGATCATTTGGTTGATTGCCTGAAAAAACATAATGGTAAAATTTTAAATGTTATACATAGGTTTCCTTGAAAAAATCCTTCAGGATTCTCTGCCTGTCCGGATTCGAGGCGATGC